>OUNM011289662.1_pt1 | contig 45124 bp, 43 predicted proteins | sample 1769961 | NCBI WGS metagenome assembly OUNM01 (sample SAMEA3914820, study PRJEB12502) | metagenome | biome: forest; material: soil | place: USA | collected 2012-03-12 | depth 0.3 m | reverse complement strand
GCTTACCTTCGGTGCCTACCTCGCGCGCCACACGCGTCACTTCCGATGCAAAGGATGACAACTGGTCCACCATCACGTTAATGGTGTTTTTCAGTTCGAGAATTTCGCCTTTGACGTCCACAGTGATTTTCTTGGACAGGTCGCCGTTGGCCACCGCCGTCGTCACCTCGGCAATGTTGCGCACCTGGCCCGTCAGGTTGGAGGCCATGAAGTTGACGTTGTCGGTCAGGTCCTTCCAGGTGCCGGCCACGCCGGGCACCTGGGCCTGGCCACCGAGCTTCCCGTCGGTGCCCACCTCGCGGGCCACGCGGCTCACCTCGCCGGCAAAACCGTTGAGCTGGTCCACCATCGTGTTCATGGTGTTCTTCAGGGCAAGAATCTCTCCCTTCACCTCCACGGTGATCTTCTTGGAGAGGTCGCCGTTGGCCACGGCCGTCGCCACGTCCGCGATATTGCGCACCTGACCGGTCAGGTTGGACGCCATGGAGTTGACGTTGTCGGTCAGGTCCTTCCAGGTGCCCGCCACGCCGGGCACCTGGGCCTGGCCGCCGAGCTTGCCGTCCGTGCCCACCTCGCGGGCCACGCGCGTCACTTCGGACGAGAAGCCGTTGAGCTGGTCCACCATGGTGTTGATGGTTTCCTTCAGCTCCAGGATCTCGCCCTTCACGTCCACGGTGATCTTGCGCGAGAGGTCGCCGCGCGCCACGGCCGTCGTGACGTTGGCGATATTGCGCACCTGGGCGGTCAGGTTGGTGGCCATGGCGTTGACCGAGTCGGTCAGGTCCTTCCAGGTACCCGCAACGCCGGGCACGACGGCCTGGCCGCCCAGGCGACCGTCCGTGCCCACCTCGCGGGCCACGCGCGTCACTTCCGACGCGAAGGAACGCAGCTGATCCACCATGGTGTTGGTGGCTTCCTTCAGCTGCAGGATTTCACCGCGCACGTCGACGGTGATCTTCTTGGACAGGTCGCCATTGGCCACCGCGATGGTCACGTCCGCGATATTGCGCACTTGGGCCGTCAGGTTGCCGGCCATCTGGTTGACGGAGTCGGTCAGGTCCTTCCAGACACCCAGCACGCCCTTGACCTGGGCCTGGCCGCCGAGCTTGCCCTCGGTGCCCACCTCGCGGGCCACGCGGGTCACTTCGCTGGTGAACACCGACAGCTGCTCGATCATGGTGTTGACCAGGCGCGCCGAGCGCAGGAACTCGCCCTTCAGCTCACGGCCGTCGACCTCCAGCTCCATGGACTGGCTCAGGTCGCCCTTGGCCACGGCGCCGATGGTGCGCGCAATCTCGGCCGTCGGCCGCACCAGGTCGTCGAGCAGCGTGTTGATGGACTCGACCTTGGTGGCCCAGCCACCGATCGATCCCGGCAACGACATGCGGTGCTTGAGCCGCCCTTCCTTGCCCACCGTGGCCGAGAGGCGTGCCACTTCGGTGGCGATGCGCGCCTCCTGGGCCGTGATCTGGTTGAAGGCCGCGGCGATCTGGCCATCGACGCCTTCCCAGTCATTGGGCAGGCGGATGGAGAAATCGCCGTCGCGGAAAGCCGTCATGGCCGCCAGCAGCTGGCGCGAATGCGGGGACGCCAGTTCACGAGAGGCGGCAGCGCTGCCATCGACGGGCTGGGATGCCGCCTTGGGGGTGACGCGCTTCCTGCGTGGTTGCTGCGCGATATCGACACTCATGAGCCCGCCCGATCCAGAAGTTGAGAGTCATTTCACTCCCTGCGCAGCGTGCCATCCCTCACCGCCGCGCCGGGTGAAAAGTGCCCGCTTCTAGCATGGCAACCTAGGGGGATCAAGTCCCCCGTCAGGGCCGCGCGCGTCGACTTTCGCGAGTCATTTCGCGCGAGTCATTTCACGCCGGCGTCGCGGCCGTGTTCGACGGCGTAGCGGATCAGCTCCGCCTGTCCGTCCAGCTCCAGCTTGCGCTTGATGCTTTGGCGGTGGGCCTCGACGGTGCGCACCGACAGATCGAGGTCACGGGCGATCTGCTTGCTGGAAGCGCCCTGCCCCAGCAGGCTCAGGATCTCGCTCTCGCGGGGCGTCAGTACGGGCTTGGGCGCCTGTCCGCGGAAAAGGCGCCCCGACACCGCCGCGCTGAGGAAGGTCCCGCCCGCGGCCACCGCATCGATGGCCGAGACCACCTCGGTCGCCGGCGCGTCCTTCAGCACATAGCCGCGCGCGCCGGCCGTCAGCGCGCGCTGCACATACTCGGGGTTGTCATACATGCTGAACATCAGCAGCTTGATGGACGGCCGCGCAGCCAGCATCTCGGCACCCAGCGCAATGCCGTTGCCGTCCTTCAGCCCCACATCCATCAACACGACGTCGGGCGCCGTGCGCGTGAGCTGCTCCAGCGCCTCGACGCGCCCGCCCGCCTCGCCCACCACTTCGAAGCGCGGCACCGCGGACAGTCGCACGGCCAGGCCCTCGCGCACCATGGGGTGGTCGTCGACAAGCAGGATGCGGATGGGCGGCACGGTCATGCCGACAGTTTGACCGTGAGGCGGCTGCCGAGTCCAGGCGACGTGACGAGGCTGAGCCGCGCACCCAGGGCCGCGGCGCGCTCGCGCATGCTGCGCAAGCCCAGGCCCTGGTCGGCCACGGCCTGGGCCGCCTCGGCGTCAAAACCCTGGCCATCATCCTGGACCTCCAGCGTGATGCCGCCGTCCGGGTCGAAACGCAGCACCAGGCTGACCGTCGTCGCGTGCGCATGCCGGGCCGCGTTGTTCAGGGCTTCCTGGGCGATGCGGAACAGCGCCGTCTTCACCGCCTCGGGCAGGTCGATCTCCTCGCCTTCCACGCTGGCCTGGAAATGCGTGCCGCCGGCCGCGTCGAATTCGTCGGCCAAATGCTGAAGCGCGGCAGCGAGACCAAGGGTGTCCAGCAGCGCCGGGCGCAGCGCGTGTGAGATATGCCTGACCTCGGCCAGGGTGCCGTTGAGCTGCTTCAGCGCCAGCTCCTGCAGCCGTGCCGCGCCTTGGGGCTCGTGCTGGGCCGATTCGATCAAGAGCTTGGTGGCCACCAGGGCCTGGCTGACGCCGTCATGCAGTTCTCGCGCCAGACGGGCCCGTTCGTCTTCCTGGCTCTGCACGACCTGGCGTGCCAGGGCGCGCAGCTTGGCTTCGGCACTGCGATGCTCGCTGAGATTCAATGCCAGAGCGCCCGCGCTGATCAGCGCAACGCCGAAGACGGCCACCGCGCCCACCCAAAGCATGGTGGCCGTGATGTTCTGGCGCGCGCCGCGCTCCAGTTCGGCCATGGTGGCCTCGATGCCGTCCATGTAGAGGCCCGTGCCCAGCATCCAGTCCCATTGCGGCACCGCGACAACATAGCCCAGCTTGGGTGCCAGCAGGCTGCTGGAGGGCTTGCGCCACAGATACTCCACATAGCCGCCGCCGGCCCTGGCCTGGGCAATCAGCTGCTGGATGGTGGGTCGGCCTTGCGGGTCGCGCATCTCCCACAGGTTCTGGCCGATGAGCTCGGGCTGGCGCGAATGCATCAGCACGCGGCCATCGAGGCCGTAGACGAAGAAATAGCCGTCACGGCCATAGTCCAGCGAGGACAGGATGGCCAGCGCCTTCTCGGGCCCGCCTGGCTGGCCGAGCAGGGGCTGGATGGTGCTGACGGCCAGGTCGACGTAATGCTTGAGCTCGGTGCGCCGCGCGTCCATGTAGCTGGCGCGCACCAGGGCGTGTTCACGCGCCGCCAGCTCGCTCTCCTGCTGGCGCACCGCCAACGCGATCAGCGCCAGCGAGGCCAGCAGAGGCAGCAGGGCCAGCAGGAACAGGCGGCCCCGCAGGGACAGGGCCGCCCAGGCCTTCACGATCAGCGGCCGAGGGTTGCCGCCGCCGGTGCCGCCTTGCGCTGGATGGGCTTCCAGGCCTCCAGGCGCTTCAGCACGTCTGCAATCGCCGCATCCAGCTGCGTGTCGTCACCGCGGTTGACGGCGGCCGGGTCGAGTTCGACGTCGATGTCCGGCGACACGCCCTCGTTCTCGATGCGCCATTCGCCGTCCGGCGTGTAGAAGCGGAAGTAAGGCACCGTGATGAAGCCGCCGTCGATCAGCGGCGGGTTCACCGAGATGCCGATCAGGCCGCCCCAGGTGCGCTTGCCGATCAGCGGGCCCAGGCCCACGCGCTTGAAGGCATAGGGCATGAAGTCGCCACCCGAGCCGGCGTCCTGGTCGATCAGCATGGCCTTGGGGCCGTAGATGGCACCGCCCGGCGTGTCGAAGACCAGGCCGTCGCGGTCCTTCCAGCTGCCGAGGTAAGGCCGCGCGAGCAGCTCGGTCACGTAGTTGGCCGCCTGGCCGCCGCCGTTGCGGCGGTCGTCGACGATGAGGGCCTGCTTGTCGACCTGGGCGAAGAACATGCGATTGAAGTGCTCGAAGCCCTGGCCCGCGGTGTCGGGCATGTAGACATAGGCGATCTTGCCGCCGCTCTTCTGCGCGACCTTCTGGCGGTTGCCTTCGATCCAGGCCCAGCGGCGCAGCAGCGACTCGTTGGCGATGGGCTCGACCGTGATGTCGCGGCGTCCCTTGCCGGCCGCGTCATGGGCGACCGACAGCACCACCTGCTTGCCGACCGTGTTCTCCAGCAGCGCGTAGACATTGGTCTTGTCGTCGAGCTCGTGGCCGCCGATGGCCAGGATGTAGTCGCCCTCCTTCACGCCCAGACCCGGCACGCTCAGCGGCGACTTCAGGTTGGGGTTGAGCCGGTCGCCGGCATAAAGCTTGGCGACGCGATAGCGGCCATGCTCGATCGTGAAGTCGGCGCCCAGCAGGCCGACGGCCACCGTGGCCTCCTGATGCACATCGCCACCACCGGTGCGGTTGTGGCCCACCTGCAGCTCGGCAATCATCTGCACCAGCAGGTCGTTCAGGTCCTCGCGGCGCTGCACGTGGGCCAGCTGCGGCAGGTAGCGGTCATAGACGGCCTGCCAGTTCAGGCCATGCATGGCGGGGTCGTAGAAGAAGTCCTTCTCCATCCACCAGGCCTCGTCGAAGATCTGCTTCCACTCGGCCTTGGGGTCGACACGGGCGCGCAGGCCTGAGGTGTCCAGCGGCTTGCTCTCGCCCTTGTCGTTGGCATCACCCACTTCGAGCTTGCCGCCGGCCACGGTCAGCAGCAGCTTCTTGCGATCCTCGCTGAGCGAATAGTCGGCAATGCCGGTGCGCAACAGCTTGGCCTTGCGCTCCTCGAAGTCGAAGCGCCACAGCTCGGCCGTCGCGCGGCGCTCGGCCTGCGGGCTTTCGGTGCTGGCGCCCGGCTGCGGGTGCTGCAGGTAGTACAGCGCGCCATCGGACGCGACGCCCAGGTTGTCGTAGTTGCGCTCGGCCACCGGCAGGGCCACGACGCGGTCGGCCAGGCCGTCCAGGTCGACCTTGATGGGCTTGACGGGCTCGGTCTTGGGTTTTTCGTCCTTCTTGGCCTCGACCTTCTTGTCGTCCGCCTTCTTCTCGTCCTTCTTGGCCTCGTCCTTCTTGTCGTCTGCCTTTTTTTCGTCCTTCTTGCCGTCCTCGTCACCGGCCTTGGGCGCCAGCGGCGACTTGCCATCGGCGGCCAGCACCAGGGCGTAGAGGCCGACACGGCGCGGGCGTTCCTGGGTCGACAGGTCCAGACCCACGGCCGTCGGGCCGCTGTTGATGGAGGCCGTGAAGTAGAGGACGTCGCCCTTGGCCGAGAACGTCGGGCTGGCGGCGTGCGAGAGGCCGTCGGTGACGGCATGGTTGCGGCCCGTCGTCAGGTCGTGCAGCCAGACGCGGCCGAAGAAATTGTCGCCCGAGCTCGTGAAAGCCAGCCAGCGGCTGTCCGGCGAGATGGACGCATCGATGCCGCCGCGACGCACATCGGTCGCGATCTTGACGAGTTGGCCGCGCTGCGGACCGGCGGCCAAACCCATGCGATAAAGATTCAGGTGGTTGTCCGCCAGGATGAGCTGGTTGCCGTCGGGCGACCAGTCCGCCAGCGTGAAATAACCCTCCCTGGGCAGCAGGAAGTGCTCCTTGGCGCCCAGGCCGTTCTGGGCGACCAGCACGACCTCGTGGCGCATGCCCGGGGCATCGGAGACATAGGCGATGCGCTGCCCGTCGGTGCTCCACACCGCGTCCTTCTCGCGCACGCCGGCCGTCTCGGTCAGGTTGCGCACCGTGCCGTCCTTGACCGGCACGGTGAAGACTTCGCCACGCGCACTGACGACCACGCGCTTGCCGGTGGACGACAGGCGCGCCTGCGTGATGCTCTTGCCGGCGTCCTTCCATTGCGGGCGGGCCTGGGGCGCGATACTGGCGAGCTGGATGTCCAGCACGCGCGGCTCGCCACCGGACAACTCGATCTGCTTGATGCGGCCACCCGATTCATAGACCAGGGTGGTGCCGATGGCGTCGACGCTGCGCACATCCCACTGCGTCTCCTTGGTCAGCTGGCGCAGCGCCTTGGTGCCGGGGTTGAAGGCGAACAGGTTGGCGGCGCCATCGGCGCGGTCGGAGATGAACACCACCTCACCGCCGGCCCAGACCGGCGCCGAATCGGTCGCGTTGACATGGGGAATCTCCTGCCACTTCTGGCTGGCCATGTCCATGACCCAGACCGGCGGCGTCGAGCCTCCGCGGCTCTGGCGCCAGCCGCTCGCGCCGGCGTAGGCGGCGTTGTAGGGGCGGTAGGCCAGCTGCTTGCCGTCGGCCGACCAGGCGCCCTCGTAGGCCACGGCCTTCATGACCTGCTTCTCGTAGCCGCCGTCGACGCTGACCTCGTAGAGCTGGTTGCTGCGGTTGTTCAGCACCTCGCGCGGCGAGGCGAACAGCACGCGCTTGCCGTCAGCGCTCCAGCCGCTGACGACGTCGGCGCTGGGATGCCAGGTCAGGCGCTTGGGATCGCCGCCGTCCAGGCCGATGACATAGACATCGGTGTTGCCGTCATAGCTGGCCGAGAAGGCGATGCTCTTGCCGTCCGGCGAGAAGCGCGGCGCGAATTCGCTGGCCGCATGGCTGGTCAGGCGGCGGGCGTTGCCGCCATTGCGGTCGGCCAGCCACAGGTCACCGGCATAGACAAAGGCCAGGTGGTCCTTGGACACGGCCGGCTGGCGCAGCATCAGCGTCGGCTCTGCAGCCTGGGCGAGGCCCAGCGTCGCCAGCAGCGCGGCTGCGGCAATGACGGAACGGGAAATCAGCATCGAGGTCTCCGTGGATGGGATGACTTGTCCGCGCCAACGGGTCGCCAGCGCAAAACCTCGAACTCTAGGGCCTCCCGGGCGGCCCGCCGAAAGTCAGTGCAGTCGCTTCTGTCAGTTCAGTCAGCCGGTCTGGCGCTTGAACTTCGCTTTGAGGCCGCCGCCGATGATGACCAGGCCGGGGATGAGAATCATGGCCCAGATGATCTTGTCCAGGTTGGTCTTGACCCAGGGCACATTGCCGAAGCAGTAGCCGATCAGGATGATGCCGCAGACCCACAGCGCGCCGCCGCCCACGTCATACAGCGTGAACTTGCGCCGCGTCATCTGCGCCACGCCGGCCACGAAGGGCGCGAAGGTGCGCAGGAAAGGCATGAAACGCGCCGCGACGATGGTGATGCCGCCGTATTTCTCGTAGAAGGCATGGGCCTTCTCGAAGGCCGCCTTGTTGAAGAAGCGCGAGTTCTCCCACTGAAAGACGCGCGGCCCGAAATGGCGGCCGATGGTGTAGTTGCTCTGGTTGCCCAGGATGGCCGCGGCCGTCAGCAGCGCCATCGACAGCCCCAGGTCCATCAGACCGACGCCGCACATGGCGCCGACGACGAAGAGCAGGGAATCGCCCGGCAGGAAGGGCATCACAACGACGCCGGTCTCCACGAAGATGATCAGGAATAGCAGCGCATAGACCCACGCACCGTAGCTTTGGACGAAGTTGGCGAGGTGCTGGTCGACGTGAAGGATGAAGTCGAGGACGAAGGGCAGGAAATCCATCGGGGCATTATCCCGACGCAAACATGACGCCCCTGGGTCCGAGCTCAGCTCGGACTTTCCTCCGAGGGGGGCTGGGGTTCTCGGGGCGGCCCAGCGAACCCCATGACGCCCCGCCGATAATCCGTGGAATGGATTTGTCCCTGCCCGACCCCGCCCCGCCCCGCGCCATCCGTGAACTGCCCGACGAGCTGATCAGCCAGATCGCCGCCGGCGAGGTGGTGGAGCGGCCGGCCTCGGTCGTGCGCGAGCTGGTGGACAACGCACTGGACTCCGGGGCCCGCAACGTGCTGGTCAAGCTGATGGCCGGCGGCGTGCGCAGCATCGTCGTCGAGGATGACGGCTGCGGCATCCCGGTCGCCCAGCTGCCCCTGGCCCTGAAGCGCCACGCCACCAGCAAGATCGCATCGCTGCACGAGCTGGAGTCCGTCGCCACCATGGGCTTCCGCGGCGAAGCGCTGGCGGCCATCTCCTCGGTGTCGGAAATGGCCATTGCCAGCCGCACCGCCGACGCCGCCCACGCCCACCGCATCGATGCCCGCAGCGGCGAGCTGTCCGCAGCCGCCCGCTCGCGCGGCACCAGCGTCGAGGTGCGCGAGCTCTTCTTCGCCACGCCCGCCCGCCGCAAATTCCTGAAGACCGACGCCACCGAGCTGGCGCACTGCGTGGAAGCCGTGCGCCGCCACGCCCTGGCCCGGCCCGATGTCGGCTTCGCGATCTGGCATGAAGGCAAGCTTGTCGACCAGTGGCGGCCCGCTTCCAGCGACCAGCGCATCGGCGACGTGCTCGGCGAGGACTTCGTTGCCGAGAGCCGCGCCTTCGAGCACAGCGCCGGCCCGCTGGCCCTGACCGGCCGCGCCGGTCTGCCCGAGGCCGCGCGTTCGCGGGCCGACCAGCAATACGTCTGGGTCAACGGCCGCTATGTGCGCGACAAGCTGATCAGCCATGCCATCCGCTCGGCCTATGAAGACGTGCTGCACGGCCAGCGCCAGCCCAGCTATGTGCTCTTCATCGAGATCGCGCCCGAGCTGGTGGACGTCAACGTGCACCCGACCAAGATCGAGGTGCGCTTCCGCGACGGCCGCGCCATCCACCAGTCGGTGCGCCGCGCCTTCATCGACGCCCTGGCCCAGTCGCGCAGCGCCGAAGCGGAAGGCGTCGAGTCGGCCATGGCCCCGCTGGGCTTCGCGGCCACCATGCCGGCGACCCTCTATGTGTCCGAGCCCCGCCCGAGCTACGCGGCCCCGCAGGCCTTCACGCCCCCGGTGCCGCCGACGGCCGAGCAGGTGCGCCTGTCGCTGGTGCAGCATGAGGCCCTGTGGGAGCCGGCCAAGCCCGTCGTCGCCACCACGCTGCCGGACACCAGTCCGGCACCTCTGGTCGACCTGCCCGAGCTGTCCAAGAAGGAAGACTGGCCGCTGGGCCGGGCCATCGCGCAGATCCAGGGCGTCTACATCCTGGCCGAGAACCGGCAGGGCCTGGTCATCGTCGACATGCATGCGGCCCATGAGCGCGTTGTCTACGAGCGTCTGAAAGCCAGGATGGGCGCGACGCAGATCGAGAGCCAACCCCTGCTGATCCCGGTCAGCTTCGCCGCCACGGCCGAGGAAGTCGCAGCCGCCGAGCAGCATGCCGAAACCCTGGCCAAGCTGGGGCTGGACGTGTCGCCGCTGTCGACGCGAACGCTCGCCGTGCGCTCGCGCCCGGCCCTGCTGGCGGCCAGCGACCTCGTCGCCCTGACCCGCGAACTGCTGGCCGAGATGGCCCAGTTCGACGCCAGTTCGGTGCTGGAGCGCGCCCAGCACGAGATCCTCGCCACCATGGCCTGCCACGGCGCCGTGCGCGCCAACCGCCAGCTCAACATCGACGAGATGAACGCCCTGCTGCGCGACATGGAAGCCACCGAACGCGCCGACCAATGCAACCACGGCCGCCCGACCTGGCGCCAGCTCGACATGAAAGAGCTGGATGCCCTGTTCCTGCGGGGCCGCTGAAGAAAGAAGAAGACCGAAATGGCCACCATCACCCTGAAGGGCAAGCCCAAGCCCGCCGCCAAGACCCGCAATGCCGACGGCGAGAAACGCGCGCCGGTGCGCGGCAAGGGCGTCTCCAAGACGCGGCCGACGCTGGCCAAGGCGCAAGCCGAGCGGGCCGAACGCGAGGAGCAGTTCCAGAAAGCCCAGCAAAAGCGCGAACGTCCTGCGCCTCAACGCGAAGAGCGGCCCACCCGTCCCAAGACAGGCAGCACCTTCAAGGCCGAGCGGCCGCCGCTGCCGCGCGGCGATGGCCCGCAGCGTGCAGAACGCGGGCCGCGCGCACGGCCGGATGAACGCTCCGAGCACCCTCCCCGCGCCCGCCCCGAAGAGCGTCCCTACGCCGATCGCCCACCGCGCGTCGACCAGCGCCGCTCCTCCAACCGCGGCCCGGGCTTCGAGCCGCCGCAGCGCCCGCAGCAACGCCTGAACCCGGCCCGCCAGGTCGACGCCGAGGACGGCGAGCGCCTGTCCAAGCGCATGAGCGAGCTGAAGATGGCGTCGCGCCGCGAGGCCGATGAATGGATCGCCGCCGGCTGGGTGCGCGTCAACGGCAAGGTCGCCGTGCTCGGCCAGCGCGTTGTTGGCGACGTCGAGATCACCATCGACCCCGCCGCCCGCCAGGCCCAGGCCCAGCTCGTCACCGTGCTGCTGCACAAGCCCATCGGCTATGTGTCCGGCCAGGCCGAGGACGGCTACGAGCCCGCCGTCGTGCTCTTCCAGCCCGAGAACCGCTGGAAGGAGGACGCCTCGGGCATCAAGCCCAATGCCGGCCACCATCGCAACCTCGCGCCCGCCGGGCGCCTGGACATCGACTCCACCGGCCTGCTGGTGCTGACCCAGGACGGCCGCATCGCCCGCGTGCTGATCGGCGACGACTCCGACGTGGAGAAGGAATACCTCGTCCGCGTCGAGTTCGTTGGCCTGCCGGGAGCCGAGCCTGTGCCCGAAGGCACGCTGCCCAATGCGGCGCTGTCGAACAACAAGCTGGCCCTGCTCAACCACGGCCTGGAGCTGGACGGCGAGTTGCTCAAGCCTGCCAAGGTCAGCTGGCAGAACGAGCAGCAGTTGCGCTTTGTGCTGCGCGAGGGCAAGAAGCGCCAGATCCGCCGCATGTGCGAGCTGGTCGGCCTCAAGGTCGTCGGCCTCAAGCGCGTGCGCATCGGCCGCATTCCTCTGGGCCATCTGCCGGTGGGCCAATGGCGCTACCTTGCCCCATGGGAGAAGTTCTGAACACACCGATCTGCCTTGCCGGCCCGACCGGCTGCGGCAAGACGGCGGCGGCGCTCGCGATTGCGGAGGCGCTGCCGGTCGAGATCATCAGCGTCGACTCGGCCCTGGTCTACCGCGGCATGGACATCGGCACAGCCAAGCCCACGGCTGCCGAGCAGGCCACCGTGCCCCACCACCTCATCGACATCCTCGACCCGACCGAGAGCTACTCGGCCGCCGAGTTCGTGCGCGACGCCAAGCGCCTGGCCGCCGAGATCGCCGCGCGCGGCAGGCTGCCGCTGCTGGTGGGGGGCACCATGCTGTACTTCAAGGCCCTGTTCGACGGCCTGTCGACCCTGCCCCAGGCCGATGCCGCACTGCGCGCCGCCATCGATGCGGAGGCCGCCGAGCGTGGCTGGCCCGCCATGCACGCGGAACTGACCCAGCTCGACCCAGAGACCGGCGCCCGCCTGGCGCCCAACGACAGCCAGCGCATCCAGCGCGCCCTCGAGGTCATCCGCCTGACCGGCCAGCCGCTGAGTGCCCTGCATGCGGCGTCTCGTGACGAAGGCGTGGACTGGCCGCTGTTCTCGCTGGAACCCGCTGACCGCGCCTGGCTGCATGAGCGCCTGGCCCTGCGCTTCGATGTGATGCTCGAGCAAGGCCTCATCGAGGAAGTGAAGACCCTGCGCGCCCGCGGCGACCTCAGCCTGGCCCTGCCGTCGATGCGCTGCGTCGGCTACCGCCAAGCCTGGGAGGCGTTGGACAGCAAAGACTTCTCCGACCTGCGCGAGCGCGGCATCGCCGCCACCCGCCAGCTGGCCAAGCGCCAGGTCACCTGGCTGCGCAGCATGCCCAAGCGCCGCGTCATCGCCTGCGACGGCCCCCAACCGATCGCCGAACTGCTGGCCGGCCTGCAGCGCCTCCTCGGTTAGTTTTCACTGCCCCTTGCGCTGCGCCAAAAGCCTCGCTAGAGTGATATCACTTTGATTCACTTTTGAGACAGGTTTCACCATGTCCAACCCCGTCCCGTCGCGCACCCTCGTGACCGAGAGGCCGGCCCGCGCCGGCAATGGCTATCTGATGGCCCTCGTCGGCCTGGCCCTGGGCGGCATGGGCCTTTTCGCCCTGGTCCGCGGCCTGCCGGCCTACGGCATTCCGCTGGGGCTGGCCGGCCTGTTCATCATGGCAGGCCTCTACCTGCTCAACCCCAACCAGGCCGCCGCGCTGACGCTGTTCGGCGCCTATACCGGCAGCGACCGTGGTGCCGGCCTGCGCTGGGCCAACCCGCTGTCGGTCAAGAAGCGCGTCTCGCTGCGCGATCGCAACCTGAATGCGCCGGTGCTCAAGGTCAACGACCAGCGCGGCAACCCCATCGAGATCGCCGCGGTCATCGTCTGGCAGGTGCGCGACACGGCCCAGGCCCTGTTCCAGGTCGACGATTACGAGGCCTATGTGCGCGTGCAGGCCGAGGCCGCCATCCGCCATCTGGCCACCTGCTATGCCTACGACCACTCCGACGAAGCCGACACCAGCAGCGTGACCCTGCGCGGCGGCCAGGATGCCGTCGCCCAGGCCCTGCGCGCCGAACTGCAGGCGCGCTTCCACGACGCCGGTGTCGACGTGCTGGATGCCAAGATCAGCCACCTCGCCTATGCGCCCGAGATCGCCCAGGTCATGCTTCGCCGCCAGCAGGCCGAGGCCATCATCGGCGCCCGCGCCAAGATCGTGCAGGGCGCCGTCACCATGGTCGAGACGGCCCTGCAGGGCCTGAGCGAACGCCAGATCGTCGTGCTGGACGACGAGCGCAAGGCGGCCATGGTCAGCAATGTGCTCGTCGTGCTGTGCTCGGACCGCGAGACCCAGCCGGTGGTGAATACTGGGACTCTCTACACCTGAAGAGGCATGGCCAGCCCCGACAAGAAATCCTTCCCGCTGCGCATCGACCCAGCTCTCTGGGCCGAGGTCGAACGACTGGCGGCGACGGAGCTGCGCAGCGCCAATGCCCAGGCCGAGCTGCTGCTGCGCGAGGCCCTGGCACGGCGCGGCGTCAAGCTCGCGCCGCCCCAGGGTCGGGCCAGCGCTGCGCGCAAGGACCCAGAATCCGGGTCATGAGTCTTTTGAGTGCGCGCCGCCTCGCGAAGTCCTACGGCGAGGTGGCGGTGTTTTCGGATGTGGACCTGGACCTGGAAGCGGGCGAGATCGTCGCCCTGCTGGGGGAGTCGGGCAGCGGCAAGTCCACGCTGCTGAACTGCCTGGCCGGCCTGGATGAGGCCGACAGCGGCGCCATCACGTTGGCCGGCCAGGACCTGCGCGCCCTGGACGACGACGCCCGCTCCGCGCTGAGGCGCAATGAGCTGGGGTTCATCTTCCAGGCTTTCCACCTGCTGCCGCATCTGAGCGTGGCCGACAACGTCGCCCTGCCGCTGCGCTTGCTGGGCCAGCGCGATGACGAGCGCGTGCGCCAGATGCTGGCGGCCGTCGAATTGAGCGCCCTGGCGGCGCGCATGCCACGCCAACTGTCGGGCGGCCAGCTGCAGCGCGTGGCCATCGCGCGCGCTCTGGTGCACCGCCCTCGCCTCGTGCTGGCCGACGAGCCCACCGGCAACCTCGACCCCCGCCATGCCGGCGAGGTGCTGGAGCTGCTGAGGCGCTGCACGCTGGAGGCCGGCGCGGCCTGCCTGCTGGTCACCCATTCCGAACGGGCAGCGGAAGCGACTGACAGGCAGGTGCGCCTGGACGCGAGCGGTCTTCATCCCGCATGACCCTCTGGCGCCATTTCACCTGGCCCGCCTGGCGGGACCAGCCCGGCCGCGTCGCGCTGGCCGTCATCGCCGTCATGCTGGGCGTGGCCCTGGCCTTCGGCGTGCACCTGCTCAACGGCGCGGCCCTGGCCGAGTTCGCGCGCGCCGCGCGAGGCGTCAATGGCCAGCCCGACCTGGTGCTGAAGGCCCGCAGCGGGGCGTTGGTCGATGCCGATCTCGTCGCGCTGCTGAACCGGCCCGAGGTGGCCGCCGCCAACCCCGTCGTCGAAGCCATGGCCCTGTGGCCCGGCCAGGTCGGGCCACAGGGCCGCGGACTGTCCATGCACCTGATCGGCCTGGATCCGCTGGCCCTGCTGGGCTCGGCCGCCGCTGGTCATCCGCTGGCACCTGAACTCACACCGCAAATCGACGGCGGCATGGCAGCGCTGCTGCAGGCCAATGTCGTCCACCTGAATGCCGCCGCCCGCAAGCTGCTGCCGGCCGACGCCAGGACCCTGACGCTGCGCCTGCCCGGCAATGGCAAGCCGCAAGACATCGTGTTGGTCGTCGGCGGCCGCGTCGTCGCCGACAACACGCCGCTGGGCGTGCTGGACATCGCCGATGCCCAGGCCCTGTTCGGCCGCCTCGGCAGTCTGGACCGCATCGACGTGCAGCTCGTGCCCGGCGTCGATGCCAAGGCCTGGGCCGCCCAGCTCCCCGCGCGCTGGCGGGCCGAACCGCCCGAGGACACCGGCGCGCGCCTGAACGACCTGACGCGCTCCTACCGCGTCAACCTGGGCCTGCTGGCGCTGATGGCTCTGTTCACCGGCAGCTTCCTCGTCTACGCGGTGCTGTCGCTCGCCACGGCCCAGCGCCTGCCGCAATGGGCCCTGGTGGGCGTGCTGGGCGTGTCGGCGCGCATGCGTTGGCGGCTGATCCTGACCGAGGGCCTCGTCATCGGCGCGGTCGGCACGGTGCTTGGCCTGCTGCTGGGTGTTGGCCTGGCCGCGGGGGCGCTCAAGCTGATGGGGAGTGATCTGGGGCTGCACGGCGCCAGCGATTCGTCGGTGGACCTGCTGTTCAACCAGCCCCTGCTGCTGCCGGCCCTCGTCTATGGCGCCCTGGGACTGGCAGCCGCCCTGGTCGCGGCATTGGCGCCCGCGCTGACGGTGCGCCGCATCGCGCCCGCCCTGGTGCTCAAGGGCCTGGGCCTGCCTGCGGGGCGCACGCTGCCGGCCTGGGCCGGTCTGGCGCTGCTGGCCCTGGGCGCGGCCCTGGCCTGGTTGCCACCGGTCTGGGACGACACGCCGGTGGCCGCCTATGCCGCCATGTTCTTCCTGATGATGGGCGGCCTGGCTCTCGTGCCGGTCCTGGTGCAGGCCATGACGGCTTTGCTGGCGCGTCTGCCGGCCAGCGCCTTGCTGCTGCTGGCCCGCGAGCGCAGCCGCGACCAGGCCACGGAGGCGCGCCGCTCCCTCGCCGGCGTCCTCGTCGCCCTGGCCCTGGCCGTGGCGATGACGGTCATGATCGGCAGCTTCCGTGAGTCGCTGATGCAGTGGCTGGACCAGGCCCTGCCGGCCGACCTCTATGTGCGCAGCTCGCTGCGCCAGGCCAACGGCATCCCCGCGCCGCTGCCGCCAGCCCTGCTGCAGGCCATTTCACAACGTTCCGAGGTGGCACGCACCTCGCCGCAGATCACCGCCCGCCTGCGCCTGGCGTCCAGCGGACAGGCCGTGGCCTTGACGGCCCGCGACATCGGGGCCGGCGGGCTGCCTCTGATCGAAAGCTGGACCGGCACCACCGAGGCCGGAGCCCTGCCCATCTGGGTCAACGAGGCCGCGCGGGACCGCGACGGACTCAAGCCCGGCCGCGTGCTGCAGGGCCAGCTCATCGACAGCGGCCGCCGCCTGACGCTGCAGGTCCGCGGCGTCTGGCGCGACTACTCGCGTCAGAACACGGCGCTGTGGATGGCCCTGGACGACTACCGCCGCGTCAGCGGCGACAGCAGCACGGCCGAGCTGGCCGTGTGGCTGGCGCCGGGCCAGTCCCTGGACGCCATGCGCGACGCCGTGCGCAAGCTCGGCGGCGAGGACGTCGAGATGGCCGCCGCGGGCGAACTGCGCACGCTGTCGCTGAAGATCTTCGACCGCAGCTTCGCCATCACGCTGTGGCTGCAGGCCGTGGCCCTGGCCGTGGGCCTGTTCGGCGTCATCGCCAGCCAGTCGGCCCAGGCCCTGGCGCGCAAGCGCGAGTTCGGCCTGCTGCGGCATCTGGGGCTGTCACGCCGCCAGCTGATGCGGCTGCTGCTCATCGAGGCCAGCCTGCAGGGCGGTGCCGGCGCCATCGCGGGCCTGGCCCTGGGCCTGGGCCTGAGCGCCATCCTGGTCTATGTCGTCAATCCGCAGAGCTTTCACTGGAGCATGGAGATGCATCTGCCGCTGCTGCGCCTGGCCGTCCTCGTCGGCCTGGCCTTTGCCGCAGCCGTCGGCGCCTCGCTGCTGGCCGGACGCCGCGCCCTGGGCACCGACGCTGTGCGCGCCGTGAGGGAGGACGCATGAGGGTGAAGCGCCGCACCCTGCTGCTCGCCGCCCTGCCCCTGCAGGTCCGTGCCGCCGCTGCGGCCCTGCAATTTCCGGCCGACTTCGGCGCTCATCCACAGCAGAACATCGAGTGGTGGTATCTGACAGGCCTGCTCGGCGACGGCGACAGCGCACCGCCGCGCTTCGGCTACCAGCTGACCTTCTTCCGCCTGCCCGGCCCGGCGGCGGCCGACCATCCCAGCGGCCTGGCGGCCCGGCAGTTGATCCTCGGCCATGTGGCCCTGTCCGACATCGCAGCCGGCAAGCAGCGGCACAGCCAGCGCCTGCTGCGCGCATTGCCCGGCGCCGTGCAGGCGCTGAAGGGCGACTGCGACGTGAAGCTGCGCGACTGGACGCTGAAGCGCACCGCCGAGGGCTATCGCGCCGCCTTCAACGGCCCCGGCTTTGCGCTGGACCTGAACCTCGCCACGTCCCAGCCACCGCTGCTGCAGGGTGACGCCGGCCTGTCGCGCAAAGGCCCCGACCCCGATCAGTTCAGCCGCTACTACACCCGCCCCCAGCTCGCCACCCAGGCCACGCTGACGCTGGACGGCCGCAAGACCGCCCTGACCGGCCGCGCCTGGCTTGACCATGAGTGGAGCGACAGCGTGCTGGGCCAGGCCGTGGGATGGGACTGGCTGGGCCTCAACCTGCATGACGGCCGCGCGCTGACCCTGTTCCAGCTGCGCCGCAAGGACGGCAGCCGGGACTGGGCGGGCGGCAGCCTGCGCTCGCCCGGCCAGCCCGATCGCAGCTTCACGCCCGAGGAGGTCGAGATGACGCCGACGCGGCACTGGACCAGCCCCGCCACCGGCGCGCACTACCCGGTCGAATGGCGGCTGAAGAGCCCCGCCGGCGAGATGCTGCTGACCTCCTATTTCGACTCCCAGGAGATCGATGCCCGCCACAGCAGCGGCCTCGTCTACTGGGAAGGTGCCGCCCAGCTGTTCGACGCCCAAAAGCGCCCTCTGGGCGCCGGCTATCTGGAATTGACCGGCTATGCAGGTCGACCGCCATTGCCGTGACCCACAATGCGCGCCGGATGCCAACCCCGCAACGCCAACCGACGCGCCCGACCTTCGGCTGGGACAACTTCTCCGGCCAGCGCCTGGCCGGCCTGCCCGCCGTCGACGACCTGCCCCACACGCGGCTGCTGACCAGCGGCCGCGCGGCCCTGTTCGCCGCCATGAAGGCCTTGGGCGTGCAGGCCGGCGACAGCGTGCTGGCGCCCAGCTACCACTGCCCGACGCTGGTGGCGCCGCTGCGCGCTGCCGGGGCCGCCGTGCAGTTCTATCCCCTCGGCCCCGACGGCCTGCCGGCGCTGGACGCCATCACGCCCGCGCCGCGCACCCGCGCCATCGTCGTGGCCCAGCTCTTCGGCCTGCCGCGCTCGCTGGCCGCCGTGCGCGCCTGGTGCGACGCCCGCGGCACCGCCCTGGTGGAGGACTGCGCCCACAGCTTCTTCGGTCAGGCCGGCGAGCGGCCGGTGGGCCAATGGGGCGACCTGGCGACGGCCAGCGTGACCAAGTTCTTCCCGGTGCCCGAGGGCGGCCTGCTGGCCTCGGCACAGCCTCTGCCCGCGCAAACCCTGCAGCCCGCCGGTCCCCGGCAGCAGGTCAAGGCCTGGGTGGACCTGCTGGAACGCGGCAGCGAGCAGGGCCGCCTGACCGGCTTTAACACGCTGCTGGGCGCCCTCTTCTGGCTGAAGAACGGCCCGCCGCGCCCGCCGTCCGCGATCGCGCCGCCGCGCGTGCGCAGCGAGGCCGAGAACATGGCCGAGTGCGACATGAGCCGCTGCGAACAGGCCGCGACGGCGCTGACGCGACAGCTTTTCGGCCTGCCTCGCCAGCGCATCGCCGCCCGTCGGCGCGCCAACTACGACAACCTTTACCGCATGACGCAGGGCCTCCCCGGCGCGAGGCCGCTGTTCGGCCCCCTGCCCGCCCAGGCCGCGCCCTATGTGATGCCGCTGTGGGTGGACCAGCCCGAGCCGGTCTACGCCGCCCTGCGCGCCGCCGGCTGCGCGGTCTTCCGCTGGGACCGCATCTGGCCCGGCGTGCCCGACTTCCACGACGACCACGGCGCACGCTGGCGCACCCATGTGCTGCAACTGCTTTGCCACCAGGACCTTGACGACGCGATGCTGGCCCGCACCTGCGCCGTGCTGAAAGAAAAGCTGTAACCCATGAGTTCCACCACCGAACGCCCCGCCTCCAAACAGGCCCGCTCGCTGAGCGGCCTGGCGCCCTTCCTGCGCCCCTACCGCGGCCGCATCGCCCTGGCCCTGCTGACCCTGCTGCTGGCGGCACTCGCCACGCTGGCCTTCCCCATCGCGCTGCGCGGCCTCATCGACGCAGGATTTGCGGCCGGCAACGCGGGCGAGCGGCTGATGGCGCTGCGTGAGCATTTCCTGGCCATGTTCGCGGTCGGCGCGGCCCTGGGCCTGTTCTCGGCTTCGCGCTTCTACATGGTGACCTGGCTGGGCGAGCGCGTGACCGCCGATCTGCGCAACGCCGTCTACACCCATGTGCTGCGCCAGAGCCCCGAGTTCTTCGAAACCACGCAGACCGGCGAGGTGCTCTCCCGCATCACGACCGACACCACCGTCGTGCAGACCGTCGTCGGCTCCAGCCTGTCCATGGGCCTGCGCAACCTCGTCATGGGCGTGGGCGCCCTGGTCATGCTCGTCGTCACCAACCCCTATGTGATGGGTCAGGTGCTGGGCATCCTGGTGCTGGTGGTCGCACCGGCCCTCTTCTTCGGCCGCCGCGTTCGCAAGCTGTCGCGCGCCAGCCAGGACCGCGTCGCCGACACCTCGGCCATCGCCGCCGAGGTGCTGAATGCCGTCACCGTCGTGCAGAGCTACACCCAGGAAGGCGCCGAGGCCCAACGCTTCGCCAACGCCAGCGAGGCCGCCTTCGACACCGCCCGCAAGCGCACCCGCATCCGCAGCTTCATGGTGGCCTTCATCATCACGGCCGTCTTCGGCGCCATGCTGTGGGGCCTGTATCAAGGCACCCAGGCCGTCATTGCCGGCAAGATCAGCGCCGGCCACCTGGGCCAGACCGTCGTCTACGTGACCCTGCTGGTCAGCAGCGTGGCCGTGCTGGCCGAGGTCTGGGGCGATGTCTTGCGCGCCGCCGGCGCGACCGAGCGCCTCATCGAGTTGATGGAGGCCCGCTCGCCGGTGGCCGATCCGCCGGCGCCGCGTGCTCTGGGCATGACGACGGGCGGCAGCCGCGTCGAGTTCGACGCCATCCAGTTCCACTACCCCTCGCGGCCCGCCACGGCGGCGCTGGACAAGCTCAGCCTGGACATCGCCCCCGGCGAGACCGTCGCCCTGGTCGGCCCCAGCGGCGCCGGCAAGAGCACGGTGCTGCAACTGCTGCTGCGCTTCTATGACCCGCAGTCGGGCTCCATCCGCCTCAACGGCGTCGAGACCCGCGAGCTCAGCCTGAAGGACCTGCGCGCCAGCATCGGCCTGGTGCCTCAGGACAGCGTCATCTTCTCGACGACGGCGATGGAGAACATCCGCTACGGCCGCCCCGAGGCCACGGACGAGGAAGTCATGGCCGCTGCCAAGGCAGCCTTTGCCGACGACTTCATCCGCGCCCTGCCCGAGGGCTATGCCAGCTTCCTGGGCGAGCGCGGCGTGCGCCTGTCCGGCGGCCAGCGCCAGCGCATCAGCATCGCCCGCGCCATGTTGAAGAACCCGCCGCTGCTGCTTTTGGATGAGGCGACGAGCGCGCTGGACGCCGAGAGCGAACGCGTCGTTCAAGCGGCACTGGAAGCTGCCATGCAGCACCGCACGACGCTGGTCATCGCCCACCGGCTGGCTACCATCCAGAAGGCCGACCGCATCGTCGTGCTGGATGCCGGGCGAATCGTCGACATTGGCCGGCATGAGGAGCTGGTGGCGCGCGGCGGGTTGTATGCGAAGTTGGCGGCGATGCAGTTTGGGTTGGAAGACGGCACGGCAGCGGCATAGCGGCGCCTCAGCGCAGCGTCAGCACCAGTTCGCCCGACACCGGGTCGATCACACCCAGGCCACCGCCTCGAACGACTCCCACTCGCCGATCACGCAGAAGCTGTGATCACCAGTCTGGATGGGGGAGCCGCCGCGGAAGCCTTCGGCCACGAAATCGGCGCGCCCGTGGGCCTCGATGCAGGCCTGCTCGCGGGCGGGCTTGACGCGAAAGCGAACGACGTTGAATGCAATCGTCATGAGGTTTTTCCTCGCTGGCTGACGACAGGGTGTCCGCCTGCGCGGTGGTCGCGCGGCAGGCCGCCGCCTTACACCCGAGTTGTCACCGCTTCAAGGGTCAGCGCGGCACGTAAGGACGGCGCGCCCTGGCGGACCAAGCCCGGTGCCGTCGGCCCTTGGCCATCCGGCGCCAAGCATCCCCGGGCCAGGCCCATCGTTGATCGAGGAACACTCTCATGAAGCTGCGCAAATCTCTCGTCTCCACCCTCATCGGCGCGCTGTGCGCCACCGCCTTCGCGGCCGCGCCGTCGCTCGCTCTCGCGCACGACGACCATGAACATGGCCCTGGCCGCGCCACCCTGCTGGTGACCAGCACCAACAACGCCACCGCCAACAACATCGTCGTCTTCCGGCTCGACACGGGCAGCACGCCCTCGCTGTCGTACGTGACCTCGCTGGCCACCGGCGGTGCGGGCGGCGCCGGCGGCAATGCCGGCCTGGTGCAGTTCCACGACGGCGTCGGCGCCGTCGCCAACTACGGGTCGAACTCGGTGACCCAGCTGGTGCGCCAGGGCGACTTCGTGCACATCGGCCGCAGCATCGGCCTGGCAGCCGGCTGCACCAAGCCCGTGTCGGTCGCGCTGAAGCACGACCATCTTTACGTGGCCGGTGCCAATTGCGCCGAATCCCACAACTGGCCTTCGGGCCGGCTGGACGGCGCGGCCGTCGCGCTACCCGACACGACGTCGGCTCAACTGGTGGCCGGCCACAGCTGGGCCGCCGTGACGATGAAGTCGGGTTCGGTCATGCAACTACCGCTGAACCGGCAGGGCGGCCTGGCCGGCTCCGGCACTGCGGTGACTCTGCCCGCCGGCGCCAACGACACGCCGCTGGGCGCCGCCTTCTGGGGCGACGTGCTGGGCTTCAACCCGGCGCACAGCCCCAACAGCCTGGCGCTGATCAACCCAGGTCGCATGGTCTACCCCATCGCCGGCCCCACGCCCGCCTTCCCCAACGGCAACGCGCCGTGCTGGCTCGTCAAGGGCCCGGGCAACCTCTGGTATTCCGGCAACACGCCCGCCAAGGCCATCTCGATCTTCTTCAGCGACGGCGTCGGCGGCAGCTTCTACAAGTCCGTGCCGCTGCCGGGCGCGCCGACCGACATCACCGTGTCGCCCGACGGCAAGTGGCTGGCCGTCATCTACACCGCTGTCGACGGCGCCCACATCGCCGCGTACTCGATCGATGCCTACGGCGACCTGACGCCGGCAGCGACCACGGCGGCCATCGGCATTCCCAGCTTCAACGGGGTTGCGTTCAGCCAGTAACTGCTCAGAAAAGAGGCAGCCATCGGTCCAGATCGGCCCGATGGCCGCCAGTGCCCGAGAATGTGCTCCATGAGCACGTCTCCCCATCAGTACGAAGACTTCATGCGCCATGTGTTCGAGCATGGCGTGCAGAAAAGCGACCGCACCGGCACCGGCACGCGCAGCGTGTTCGGCCACCAGATGCGCTTCGACCTGGCCCAGGGTTTTCCGCTGGTGACCACCAAGAAGGTGCACCTGAAGTCCATCGTGCTGGAGCTGCTGTGGTTCCTGCGCGGCGACAGCAATGCCAAGTGGCTGCAAGAGCGCGGCGTGACGATCTGGAACGAGTGGGCCCGCGAGGACGGCGACCTCGGTCCCGTCTACGGCGTGCAGTGGCGCTCCTGGCCGACACCCGACGGGGGCCATATCGACCAGATCGCCGACGTCGTGAAGACGCTGAAGTCGAACCCGGATTCGCGCCGCATCATCGTCAGCGCCTGGAACGTGGCCGACCTGCCCAAGATGGCGCTGATGCCCTGCCACGCCTTCTTCCAGTTCTACGTGGCCGACGGCAAGCTCTCTTGCCAGCTCTACCAGCGCAGCGCCGACATCTTCCTCGGCGTGCCCTTCAATATCGCCAGCTATGCCCTGCTGACCATGATGCTGGCCCAGCAGTGCGACCTGGAGCTGGGCGACTTCATCTGGACTGGCGGCGACTGCCACATCTACGACAACCATGTGGAACAGGTGCAGACCCAGCTCGCCCGCGAGCCGCGCGCCTACCCGACGATGACCATCAAGCGCCGGCCGGCGAGCATCTTCGACTACGAGTACGAAGACTTCGAGCTCAGCGGCTACGACCCGCATCCGGCCATCAAGGCGCCGGTCGCCGTATGAGCAAGATCACTCTGGTGGCGGCTGTCGCGAAAGACGGCGCCATTGGCCGCGACAACGCCCTGCTCTGGCATCTGCCCGAGGACATGGCCCGCTTCAAGGCCGTGACGGCGGGCAAGCCCGTCGTCATGGGCCGCAAGACCTGGGATTCGATCCCCGCCAAATTCCGTCCGCTGCCCGGCCGGCGCAATCTCGTCGTCAGCCGCTCCGTGAGCGAGTTGCCCGGCGCCGAGGTCTTCGCCAGCCTGGATGCGGCCCTCGCCGCCTGCAGTGAAGCCCCCGAAACCTGCGTCATCGGCGGCGGCGAAATCTATGCCCTGGCCTTGCCTCTGGCTAACAAGCTGGCGCTGACCGAGGTGGATGTCGTCTTCCCAGATGCGGACCGGCATTTCCCGGCTTGGCCGCGCGAACAATTCACGGAAGCGGGCCGCGAGACGCGCAGCAGCGCGAACGGCATGCGCTTCGATTTCGTCGACTACCTAAGAAAGTAAAAGAGGAACACCACCATGTCCGGAAAAGGCTTCCACGTCCACGGCCCCCACGAGCACGAACTGGAGCACGCGGCGCATCACGAGCCCAAGGGCTTTGCCGGCAAGCTGGCCGTGATCACGGCCATCCTGGCCACGGTCGGCGCCTTCTTCTCCTACACGGGCGGCGTGACGCAGATCAACGCGGCGCTTTACAAGAACGACGCGGCCATCAAGAAGACCGAGGCCAGCAACCAGTGGGCCTTCTACCAGGCCAAGAGCAGCAAGCAGAACCTCGCCGAGCTGGCCATGGAGTTGAGCACCAGCGAAGAGCAGAAGAACAAGTACCGCGAGAAGATGGCGCGCTACGAGAAGGAAAAGGCCGAGATCAAGGAGCACGCCGAGAAGCTGGATGAAGAGTCCAAGCATTTCGACGAGGAAAGCGAGCACCAGATCCATCTGCACCACCGCTGGTCGCAGGCGACGACGGCGCTGCAGGTCTCCATCGCCCTGGCCGCCATCACGCTGCTGACCAAGAAGCGCTGGATGGAGTGGGCGACGATTGCCGCCGGCGGCGTCGGCATGCTGCTGGGCGGTGCCGCCTGGCTGCACTACTGACGTAAACATAGGACGCGCCGGCTAATTGATGCGCCGGCGCATCGTCCCTAGGCTCTGCTTCGAATTCAAAACTTCGGAGACAGACATGGCATTTCGTCGCCTGCTGAGCGCATCGCTGCTCGCTCTCGCCGCCACCTCAGTGCTGGCGCAGCCTCCCGCCCTCGTGAAGAACGTCGTCCTCGTCCACGGCCTCTATGCCGATGGTTCGAGCTGGGCCCAGGTGATCCCGCTGCTGCAGAAGGCCGGCCTCCACGTGACGGCGGTGCAGAACCCCACCACCTCGCTGGCCGACGACGTCGAGGCCACACGCCGCGCCCTGGCCCAGCAGGACGGCCCCACCGTGCTGGTGGGCCACTCCTATGGCGGCATGGTCATTTCCGAGGCGGGCGCCGAGGCCAAGGTCGCAGCGCTGGTCTACGTGGCGGCCCGCGCGCCCGACGCCGGCGAGGATTACCCGGCCCTGGCCAAGACCTTCCCCGCGGCGCCTGCCGGCAAGGGCCTGGTCTGGGGCAGCGACGGCTTCGGCAAGCTCAGCGAAGACGCCTTCGTCAAGGACTTCGCCGGCGACCTCGACCCCAGCCTGGCGCGCGTCTATTACGCCGTCCAGCAGCCCGTGGCCCGCGCCGTCACGACGGCCAAGACCACCGTCGCCGCCTGGCGCTCCAAGCCGTCCTGGTACGTCGTCTCCAAGCAGGACCGCACCATCGACCCCGATTTCCAGCGCTTCATGGCCAAGCGCATGGGCGCGAAGACGACGGAAGTGGACGCCAGCCATGTGTCCATCATCTCCAAGCCCGAGGCCATCGCCCAGGTCATCCTCGCCGCGACACGGGCGCCCTGAGCCCCGGGGTCGCTACGATGCCCTGACATGCTCAACCGCATCGACGAAGAGATCACCTTCCGCAAGCTCGAGATCCTGCTCGCCTTCATGGAGAGCGGCAACCTCGCGCGCGCCGCCGAACGCCTGGGCATCAGCGCCGTCAGCGTGCACCGCGCCCTGCATTCGCTGGAGACCGGCACGCGCTGCAGCCTGTTCCGCCTGGAGGGCCGCAACCTGCAGCCCACCGACGCCGCCCACGCCCTGGCCGACGTCGCCCGCGAGGTGCTGCAGACCATGGCCCACGGCATCCGCGCCACGCGCGAGATTGCCGGCTATGCGGCCGACCGGCTGCGCATCGGCTCGCTGTATTCGTTGACCAGCGTCACCGTGCCGGCCCTCATCATGGGCCTGCGCCTGCGCAAGCCCGACATCCAGACCGAGCTGGTGCTGGGCTCCAACAACGACCTGCTGCGCAAGCTGCGCGAGGGCAGCGTGGACGCGACGGTCATGGGCTTCCCTGACGGCGCGGGCGACGTGGAGTCACAACTGCTGTTCGAGGATGACATCTTCTTCGCCGCGCCGGCGGAGTCGCCCTACGCGCAGGGCCGGGAGATCGACCTCGGCGCCTGTGCCGACGAGCGCTTCGTGTCGCTGAACGAAGGCTATGTGACCCACGACCGCTTCGTCGACGCCTTCCGCGTCGCCGGCTTCGAGCCCAATGTGGTCATGACCACCAACGACATTTTCTCGCTGATGAACCTGGTTGGCGGCGGCATCGGTTGCACCCTGCTGCCGGGGCGCATCCGCAGCGTGCTGCCACGCAACGTGATCCTCCTGCCGCTGCTGCCGCGCTACCAGATGCGGCAGAAGATCAGCGTGTGCTTCCTGCGCACGCGGGAGCGTGACCCCAATCTGCTGTCGCTGCTGGCGGCCTGCCGCAGCCATGCGGCGGAGCTGCAGGCGGTCGCCCCCCACGGCCATGGATAAATTCATCCTGCAGCAGCGGGTGCTGGACCGGCTCGCCGAAGACCTGCTGCAAGCCGAAGAGGCGGCGCGGGTGGCACATGAAACGGCGACTCACGAAGAAAACATCGCCGAGAACAAATACGACACCTTGGGTCTCGAGGCTGCCTACCTGGCCACAGGCCAGGCTCGTCGCGCCGAAGCCATCCGCCAGGCGATGGCCAACTGGCGCCAATTCCGCCCGCTCGCCTACGACGCCAGCAAAGGCATCCAGCTCGGTGCGCTGGTCTGCCTGGTCGATGCCGAGGGCAACCAGCAACTGCTCTTTCTCGGCCCGGACGGGGGCAGCATGAAGCTGGTATCCGGCGCTCAGCTCGTTCAGGTCATCAGCAGCCAGGCCCCGCTGGGCAAGGCCATCCTGGGCAAATACGAGGGTGATGAGGTGTCGATGGAGATCGCATCAATCCGGCAGCAGTTTGATGTGCTGCGAGTTCATTGAGCCTCAGCCCGGTTCACGGCGAATTGACTTGATCGCACCACGCTCCCCTCATGACCCGCAATTGCCGCGGCTCTACACCTTTCGCCGCTGCCCCTATGCGATGCGCGCGCGGATGGCGCTGCTGCATGCCGGGCGGGATTTCGAGGCAGTGGAGGTCAGCTTGCGCGACAAGCCGGCAAGCCTGCTGACCCTGTCTCCCAAGGCGACGGTGCCCGTGCTGCAGTTGCCCGACGGCATCGTGATCGAGGAGAGCTGGGACATCATGCGCTGGGCACTGGCTGCGCCCGACGAGCAGGGGTGGTGGACACGGGCGCAGTCGCCTGCGAACCTGGACCTCGTGCAGCGAAACGACGGCGACTTCAAGCATCACCTGGACCGCTGGAAATACCCCCAGCGCTACCCGCGCGAGACCCTCACGCCAGAAGCACACCGCGACGAGGCGCTGGAGGTGCTGCTGCGACCGCTGGAGGCGCGGCTGCAAAGTGCGCCCTACCTGGGCGGCACCACGCCCTGCGCCACCGACCTGGCGGTGATGCCCTTCGTCCGTCAGTTCGCCTCGGTGGACACGGACTGGTTTGCAAGCCTGGACTTGCCGTCCCTGCGCTCATGGCTGAACGGCTGGCTCGCCAACCCGCTGTTCGCCGCTTGCATGGTCAAGTTACCTGCGCACGGCGCGAATCGCTTTCCGATGCTTCAACCGGGCGTTCCCACATGAAACTCGCAGTCGCTGTCCATATCGACGGTGCGCAGGCGCAAGTCGCGGCCGTCGCCTTCGAGGCCTGGGACGCGCCGGAAGCGGCCAAGACCTACCTCTCGCCCATCGCCCATGTCGAGAAGGCCCGACGCGGCGAGCTGGACCTGCGTGAACTGCCCTGCGTGATGCAACTGCTGCGGGAGCACCGGCTGGAGCCCGAGCTCATCCTCATCGACGGTTTTGTCCACCTGGATGCGGATGAAACACCCGGTCTGGGCCAGCACCTGTTTCATGCCCTGGGCAGCCGGACGCCCGTCATCGGCATCTCCAAGACCAGCCGGCCGGGCCTGTCAGCGCAATTCGAGGTGATGCGGGAAGAGGAGAGCAAGCCGCTCATCGTGACCTGCGCAGGCATCGACATCGGCGCCGCCAAGGCCCGCCTGCGCGCGATGCACGGCCGGAAGGTCGTTCCCACGCTGATGAAGCTCGCGGTTCGCCTGGCGAAGCAAACGGACTGAAACCGCGATTTCAAATCGGATCAGTTCACCAGCGAGAAGGTGACATAGCCGGCGCCTTCCTCCGCCAGATGCTTGATGCCCGAGGTGCCGGCACTGAGGCCGATGAACCTCAGCTGACGCTGCGTTTCCCTGGCATGTTTCGCCAGCGCCAATGCGGCGGCCATGCGATCAGCGGCGTGGGGCGCCAGATCGTTGTAGACCAGTTCGAGGTTGGCCCCGGCGCTCATCAGCGAACTCAGGAAACCGGGTTGGAGCGTGTTTTGGTGCACGTGGACTCTCCTAGGTGTGCCGCCAGCATAGTGCCAAGGGTTAACCCCTGACCTTTGCATCCAGCGTAAACGTCGCCCGACTGGGTTGATTGACCACTCGTGGTGCCGCTTGGACACTGCGGCCGCATACCGTCACTGATGGCGGACTCTGGAGACACCCATGACCCTGACCCGACGCGATTGGCTGGCTGCAACTGCCGCCGCCACTGCCTGGCCCGCCGCTTTCGCCCAGGCCGGCAGCCTGAAGATCTCGCACCAGTTCCCCAGCGGCACGCTGGAGCAAGGCGACTTCCGCGACCGGCTGTGCCGCAAGTTCGCTGCCGAGGTCGAGAAGCGCAGCAGCGGCGCGCTGAAGGCCTCCGTCTACCCCGGCTCCTCGCTGATGAAGACCAACGCCCAGTTCTCGGCCCTGCGCAAGGGCGCGCTGGACATGAGCCTGGTGCCGCTGTCCTATGCCGGCGGCGAGGTCGCCGAGACGAACGCCGGCCTGATGCCGGCCCTGGTGCCCAGCTACGAGCAGGGCGCGGCCTGGAAAACGGGCGAGGTCGGCAAGCTGCTGTCCAAGGTGCTGGACGACAAGGGCGTCATCGTCGTCAGCTGGGTCTGGCAGGCCGGCGGCGTGGCCAGCCGCGCGCGGCCGCTGGTGACGCCGGACGACGCCAAGGGGCTCAAGGTGCGCGGCGGCAGCCGTGAGATGGACATGATGCTGAAGCAGGCCGGCGCCTCGGTCATCACGCTGCCGTCCAACGAGATCTATGCCGCCATGCAGACCGGCGCCATGGACGCAGCGATGACCTCGTCCACCAGCTTCATCTCCTTCAAGCTGGAGGAGATCGCCAAGCACCTGACCTCGGGCCGCCAGCGCACCTACTGGTTCATGTTCGAGCCGCTGATGATCTCCAAGGAGGTCTTCAACAAGCTGCCCAAGACCCAGCAGGACATCGTCATGGCCGTCGGCGCGGAGATGGAAGTCTTTGCCCGTGACGCCGCCAAGGCCGACGACGTGGCCGCCGCCGAGATCTATGCCAAGGCCGGCGCCAAGGTCTACGACATGGACGAGGCCACGCTGAAGAAGTGGCAGGCCATCGCGCGCGACACCGCGTGGAAGGACTTCGGCGAGAAGAACGAATCCTGCGCCGCCATCCTGAAGGCCGCCCAGAAGCTGCTCTGAGGCCGCCATGAGCCACGGTTTCGAGCTGAAGCCGGCGACAGCCGGCATCGACCCCGACACGCCCGCGCTGCTGCGGCCCATCGCCCAGGCGCTGCACTGGGTCAACCAGGCCATGGTCGTGCTGGGCATGCTGGCCCTGCTGGTGGCCTCCTGCGTGCTGACCTACAGCGTGTTCTCGCGCTACCTGATGAAGGCCTCGACAGACTGGCAGGACGAGGCCGCCGTGTTCTGCCTGGTCGGTGCCACCTTCATGTGTGGCGCCTTCGTGCAGCAGTTGCGCGGCCATGTCGGCATCGAGGCCATGGCCGGCCTGCTGCCGCGCTCGGTCAACCGTCTGCGACTGGCCCTGGTCGACCTGATGTGCACCGCCTTCTGCGCCTTCTTTGCCTGGAAGTCCTGGACGCTGTTCCACGAGGCCTGGGCCGAAGGCCAGACGACGTCTTCCTCCTGGGCGCCACCGCTGTGGATTCCCTATGCGCTGATGGCCCTGGGCATGACGCTGCTGAGCCTGCAGCTGCTGGTGCAGCTCACCGCACGCATCAACGGCCTGTTCAAACCTCAACAAGGAGCAGTGGCATGAGCATGCTTGTCCTCGGCTCGCTGTTCGGCGTCGTCACCCTGCTCTTCATGTTCTCGGGCGCGCCCATCGCGTTCGCGCTGGGCAGCGTCGCCGTGCTGTTCATGGCCATCTTCATGCCGGCCTCGGCGCTGGACACCGTCACGCAGAACGTCTACGAGGAGATGGCCAGCATCACGCTGCTGTCCATCCCCCTCTTCATCCTGAAGGGCGCGGCCATCGGCAAATCACGCGCCGGCCAGGATCTGTACGCGGCCATGCACGTGTGGATGGGCCGCATCCCCGGCGGCCTGGGCATCGCCAACGTGTTCGCCTGCGCGCTGTTCGCGGCCATGGCCGGCTCCAGCCCGGCCACCTGCTCGGCCATCGGCAGCGCCGGCATCCCGGAGATGCGCAAGCGCGGTTATTCGCCCGGTTTCGCGGCCGGCATCATCGCGGCCGGCGGCACCCTGGGCATCCTGCTGCCGCCGTCCATCACGATGATCCTGTACGCGGTGGCGGCCGAGCAGTCGCTGGGCCGACTCTTCCTGGCCGGCATCTTCCCGGGCGTGCTGCTGGTCGTGCTGTTCGCCGTCTACGCCGCCATGCGCTACCGCAAGGAGCATGCGCTGGCCGAGGCCGAGTTCAAGCGCAGCGGTGCCGCCTCGGCCCTGCTGGCGCAGGAGACCTTCACCCACCGCCAGAAGTTCGAGATGCTGCCGCGCGTCGTGCCCTTCGTGCTGCTGCTGATCGGCGTCATGGTGGCCCTCTACGGCGGCTTTGCGACGCCGTCCGAGACCGCGGGCCTCGGCGCTCTGCTGGCCCTGCTGCTGATCGCCACCATCTACGGCGTGTGGCGGCCCAAGGATGTGGCGCCCATCCTCACGTCGACGCTGAAGGAGTCGACGATGCTGATGTTCATCATCGGCATGTCGCTGCTGTTCAGCTATGTGATGAGCTATCTGCACATCAGCCAGGCGACAGCGGAGTGGATCGTCGGCATGCAGCTGTCCAAATGGGTGCTGCTGGCGGCGGTGCTGCTGATGGTGATCCTGCTGGGCTTCTTCCTGCCGCCGGTCAGCATCATCCTGATGACGGCGCCCATCGTGCTGCCGCCGCTGAAGGCCGCCGGGTTCGATCTGATCTGGTTCGGCATCCTGATGACCATCGTCATGGAGACCGGCCTCATCCACCCGCCGGTGGGACTGAACATCTTCGTCATCAAGAACATCGCGCCCGACATCGAGCTGCGCGACATCATCTGGGGCGTCCTGCCCTTCGTCGTGCTGATGCTGCTGGCGGTGCTGCTGATCTGCATCTTCCCGGGCATCGCGACGGGCTTGCCTGATCTGGTCATGGGTGCCGCCGCCAAGGCGCACTGAGGAGCCCTTGATGAATGCTCCCGCCTGGAACCTGCGCGACCGCCAGCGCCGCGAGCGCCTGGCCCGCGCAGCCGAGCTCTCCGGCGTACGCGGCCGCCACGTCGCGACCGACGCCGCCGTGCGCCTGCTGGAGGCCGTGCTCGAACCCGGCGACCGCGTCTGCCTGGAAGGCAACAACCAGAAGCAGGCCGACTTCCTGGCGCAGTCGCTGACCCAGGTGGACCCACAACGTGTGCGCGACCTGCACATGGTGCAGTCGGTGCTGGCCCTGCCGGAGCACCTGGACGTCTTCGAGAGCGGCATCGCCAAGCGCCTCGACTTCAGCTTCTCCGGCCCCCAGGGCGCCCGCCTGGCCAAGCTGGTCAGCGGCGGCGGCATCGAGATCGGTGCCATCCACACCTATCTCGAACTCTTCGCCCGCTACTTCGTCGACCTGACGCCCAAGGTCGCCCTCGTCGCCGCGCACGCGGCGGACAAGCAGGGCAATCTCTACACCGGCCCCAACACCGAGGACACGCCGGCCATCGTCGAAGCCACGGCCTTCTCGGGCGGCCTCGTCATCGCCCAGGTCAACGAGATCGTCGACACGCTGCCCCGCATCGACATCCCGGCCGACTGGGTGGACTTCGTCGTGCAGGCGCCGCGGCCCAACCTGGTCGAGCCGCTGTTCACCCGTGACCCGGCCCAGATCAGCGAGATCCAGGTGCTGATGGCCATGATGGCCATCAAGGGCATCTATGCCGAGTACGGCGTGCAGCGCCTCAACCACGGCATCGGCTTCGACACCGCGGCCATCGAGCTGCTGCTGCCCACCTATGCCGAGTCCCTCGGTCTGAAGGGCAAGATCTGCAAGCACTGGGCGCTGAACCCGCACCCTGCCCTCATTCCCGCCATCGAGGCCGGCTGGGTGGAGTCCATCCACTCCTTCGGCTCCGAGCTGGGCATGGAGGACTACATCCGCGCCCGCAGCGACGTCTTCTTCACCGGCGCCGACGGCAGCCTGCGCAGCAACCGCGCCTTCTGCCAGGCCGCGGGCCACTACGCCTGCGACCTCTTCATCGGCTCCACGCTGCAGATCGACCTGCAGGGCAACTCCTCCACCGCGACGCTGGGCCGCATCACCGGCTTTGGCGGTGCGCCCAATATGGGCGCCGATGCGCGCGGTCGACGCCACGCCAGCCCGGCCTGGTTGAAGGCCGGCGAAGAAGCCCGCAACGGCCGCCAGGGTGCCGCCGGCACGCCCCGCGGTCAGAAGCTGGTCGTGCAGATGGTGGAGACCTTCCGCGAGCACATGCAGCCGGCCTTCGTCGAAAAGCTGGACGCCTGGACGCTGCAGGAGCAGGCCGGCATGGCCCTGCCGCCCATCATGATCTACGGCGAGGACGTGACCCACATCCTGACCGAGGAAGGCATCGCCAACCTGCTGCTGTGCCGCAGCGACGAGGAGCGCGAACAGGCCATCCGCGGCGTGGCCGGCTACACGGCGATCGGCCTGGCACGCGACGCGCGCGTGGTCGAGAACCTGCGCGACCGCGGCGTCATCAAGCGCCCTGTTGACCTCGGCATCGACGCCCGCGACGCCACGCGCAACCTGCTCGCCGCGCGCAGCATGCGCGACCTCGTGCGCGCCTCGGGCGGCCTGTATGCGCCGCCCAAGCGCTTTCGCAACTGGTGAGGCCGACGATGACCCAACCCGGACTCGAAACCCTGGACTACGCCTTCACCGGCACGCGACCGGCCGGCGCCTTCACGCCCGTGCTGGTCGGCGTGGTCGGCTCGGGCAACCTCGAAGTGCTGCTGGAACCGGCCGCCGGCAGCGACTGCCGCATCCACATTGAAACTTCGGCGCGCGGCTTCGGCTCGATCTGGTCGGCCGTCGTGAATGACTTCCACCAGCGCCATCAGCTCGCCGGCGTGCAGCTGTCCATTCACGACATGGGCGCCACGCCCGCCGTGGTGAGCCTGCGCCTGGACCAGGCCGCCCAGGAGCTGAAGCCATGACGACGTCCTATGCCGAATGCTCGGCCCGCGAGCGCCTGGCCGGCGTCGTCGATGCCGGCAGCTTCCATGAGTGGCTGCCCCCCGCCATGCGCCTGACCAGCCCCCACCTGGCCCAGCTGGGCGTGCCTTCCTCTTTCGACGACGGCGTCGCCATCGGCCGCGCGACGCTGGCCGGGCAGGAGGTCTTTGTCGCCGCCCAGGAGGGGCAGTTCATGGGCGGCGGCGTCGGCGAGGTGCATGGCGCCAAGCTGGTCGGCCTGTTCAGGCGCGCCCTGCGCGACAAGCCCAAGGCCGTGCTGCTGCTGGCCGAATCGGGTGGCGTGCGCCTGCACGAGGCCAACGCCGGCCTCATCGCCGTGTCCGAGGTCATGCGCGCCCTGCTGGACGTGCGCGCCGCCGGCATCCCGGTCGTCGTGCTCATCGGCGGGGCCAATGGCTGCTTCGGCGGCATGGGCATCGTGGCACGCTGCGCCGACCACATCGTCATGAGCGACATCGGCCGGCTGGCCATGTCCGGCCCCGAGGTCATCGAGGCCTCGCATGGCGTCGAGGAATTCGACTCGCGTGACCGGGCGCTGGTGTGGCGCACCACCGGCGGCAAGCACCGCTGGCTCAGTGGCGACTGCGATGTGCTGGTGGAGGATGACGTGGCCGCCTTCCGCGACGCCGCGATTGCGGCGCTGACAGCGGCTCGTCCCGTCACGCTGGACGTGTTGGAAGCCGAGCACGCACGCCTGGCCGCGCGGCTGGCCTTCGACGGCGCCGAAGCCGTGGCGCTGTGGTCCTCCATGGGCGTGCCCGATGCCGCCCACGTCCCCGACCTCGATGTGGCCGCCGTGCTGGCCCTGGGAGCTCATTGATGGACTGGCAGACCCTGGCAACCCAGCTCTTCGGCGCCGGCCACGGCATCGAACGCGAGGGCGACTTCCTGCGCGGCGATGTCGAGTTCGATGGCGAACCCCTCGCCGTCGTCGGCACGACAGCCCACGCCCCCATCGGCGTGCAGCTCGCGCTGGTGCAGGCCCGCGCCGTGCTCGACACCATCGCCCGCCACCCCGGCCGCGCCATCCTGCTGCTGATCGACACCCAGGGCCAGCAGCTGCGCCGCCGCGATGAGCTGCTGGGTATCAACCGCGCCATGGCCCATCTCGGCATGTGCATCGACCTCGCGCGCCGGCGCGGCCACCGTGTCATCGGCCTTGTCTACGACCAGGCCCTGTCCGGCGGCTTCATCACCTCCGGCCTCATCGCCGACGCCTGCGACGCCCTGCCCGAGGCCGAGATCCGCGTCATGCGCCTGCCGGCCATGGCCCGCGTCACCAAGCTGCCTGAGGCCTTGCTGGCGGAGCTGTCCGAATCCAACCCCGTGTTCGCACCCGGCGTGGGCAACTATGTCGCCATGGGCGGCGTGCGCCGGCTCTGGCAGGGCGATCTCGCCCAGGCCCTGCGCGAAGCCCTCGCAGATGCTCCCACCGATGACCGCCGCGCCGAGGACGGCGCCGCGCGCGGTGGCCGGCGCCTGGCCGCCAGCGTCGCGCAGCGCGTGCTGGACGCCGCTTGAGCCATGAGCGCCGCGCCGGGCCGCCCCAAGCAAGCTCGCCCACGCTTGGCCGGACAGCGCACAGCGCGAAGGGTGCACCAATGACCGCCCTGCACCGCCACCAGCTCGCCCGGCTCACGCCCGCGGGCTGGCAGCGCCTGCTGGACGGCGCCTGGGATGCCCAGGCGCGCGCGTCGCTGGCGCATTGGGCCGAGCACGGCTTGCCGCTGGTGGTGACCCGCCAGCGCGACGACGACGCCATCGCCCTCGGTCTTTGCGCGCCGCGGCGCTGGGGCAGCCGCCGCATTGCGCTGAGCGTGGCACGGCACGAGGTGCTGTTCTTTGACGAATTCCCGCGCCTGGACCAGTTGCTGACGCAACTGCCGCCCGACGCCCGCGCGCCGGCCCGCCAGCTCGCACTGGCGCTGCGGGCCTGCGGCGTGACGGCCCGCGTCTACGGCAGCCACGGCTGGCAGCAGCTGACCGGCCTGCCCCATGTGCGCGAAGGCTCCGATATCGACCTTTGGATTGGCGTGAACGGCCCCGAGCAGGCCGACGCCGTGGCCGCGGCACTGGACGCCTTTGCCTGCCCTTCGCGCCGCCTGGATGGCGAGCTGGTCTTCGACGGCGATGCCGCCGTTGCCTGGCGCGAATGGCGGGCCTGGCGCGATGGCCGGGCGTTTGCCCTGCTGGTGAAACGACTGCATGGCGCCACCCTGGAAGAGGCCCTGGCATGAAGGCCCGCCTCGCGTCGGCACCGGTCGCGCTGACGGCCCAGGACATCGGCCGCGCCGCCACGCTGGCCCTGTACGATGAACTCGCGTTGTCCCCCAAGCCCGGTCTCGTGACGCTGACCGACCGCGGCAGCCACAGCGACATGGATGCCCGAACCTTCATGCGCAGCCTGCTGGCGCTGCGCGGCTATTTCGTCAGCATCGCCGAACTGGGGGCAGCGGGCGCGCCCTTCCAGGCACTGGAGCGCTGCGGCATCGAGGCCGAGGCGCGCATGCTGGCGGCCACGGGCGGCATCAACACCCACCGCGGTGCCATCTTCATGCTGGGGCTGCTGTGCGCCTGCGCGGGCGCGCTGGGGCGGCGCGGCACACCGGCCGAGTTGCGAGAAACGCTGCTGGCGCGCTGGGGTCAAGCCTTGAGTGCCCGCGCACAACGCCCGTCCACCCTGCCCGGCGGCATCGCAGCGCGGCGTCTGGGCCTGCGCAGTGCTTCCGAAGAAGCGGCTCTCGGTTTCCCCACGCTGTTCGAAACGGCCGAACCCGCCTTGCGCGATGCCCGTGCACGCGGCCTGGCCAGCACGCCGGCCCGGCTGGACACGCTGTTTGCCGTCATGGCCGAGCTGGACGACAGCAACCTCGCCCATCGCGGCGGTCTGGAAGGCCTGCGCTTTGCCCAGGCCGCGGCGCGAGACTTCCTCGCGGCCGGCGGTGCCGCCCAAGGCCTCGCAGCGGCTCACGAAGTCGGCGCCGATTTCGTGCGCCGATGCCTGTCGCCCGGCGGTGCGGCCGACACCCTGGCCGCCGCCTGCTGGCTGGAACGTGTCTGCTGAATGGGCGGCCTGGCCCTGCTTTTCCCCGGCCAGGGCGCCCAGCACCCGCAGATGCTGCCCTGGCTGGATGGGCGGCCGCAGTTGCAGCCCCTGCTGCGACATCTGGGCGCTGACTGGCGTGATCACCTCGGCGACCCCGGCTGGCTGCACACCAACCGCGTCGCGCAGCTGCTTTTGACGGGTGTCGGCATCGCAGCCTGGCAGGCGCTGTCGGCGCATCTGCCGCAGCCGGCCGTGGTCGCCGGCTACAGCGTGGGCGAGCTCGCCGCCTTCGCCGTGGCCGGCGTCTTCGATGCGACCACCGCCCTCGACCTCGCGGCCACACGCGCCCAGGCCATGAGCGACAGCGTCGCCGGCCAGGCCACCGGCCTGCTCGCCGTGCAGGGCCCACACGCCCTGCGCCTGGCCGAAGCCGCGCTGCCGATTGCCATCCGCATCAACGCCGAACGCGTCATCGTGGGGGGCACGGTTGCCGACCTCGACGCCCATGCGGCCCACTGGACGGCCGCCGGCTTGCGGTGTTCGCGCCTGCCCATCGCCCTTGCCTCGCACACGCCCGCCATGGCCGCTGCGGCCACGGCATTTGCCGGCCGCCTCGCGGCCATCGATCTGCAAACACCACGCTCGACGGTGGTCTGCAACTTCACCGGCATCGCCAGCCGCAGCCCGGCAGCCCTTGCATCGGCGCTGTCAGGCCAGATCGCCAGCACCGTGCGCTGGGACGACTGCATGGACAGCGTCGCCGAGCGCGGCGTTCGCTGCGTCTTGGAGGTGGGGCCGGGCAGCGCGCTGGCAGCCATGTGGCGGGAGCGTCATCCCGACGTTCCGGTGCGCTCCATCGACGAGTTCCAGGGGCCTGAGGGTGTGCTCGCCTGGGTGCATCGCCAACTCGGCTGAACGCGATCCAGAAACGACAAACCCGGCACGAGGCCGGGTTTGGGTTCTGGTGGGCGGTGCAGGGTTCGAACCTGCGACCCCTGCCGTGTGAAGGCAGTGCTCTACCGCTGAGCTAACCGCCCGGAATGGGGCTTTTGTCGTTCGGCCAGGCTTCAAACCTGGTGGGCGGTGCAGGGTTCGAACCTGCGACCCCTGCCGTGTGAAGGCAGTGCTCTACCGCTGAGCTAACCGCCCGAACGCTTCCGGGAACCTAGGATTATGCCACGGCTTCAGGGGCTGGTTCAATTTTCCGCCACTGGCAGGCGCCGCCGGCCGCCTTGTCGAGGTCGGCCAGCAGCTTGGCGTGGGCCGCCACCTCGGCTTCGCTGGCGCGCAGCACGGGCAGCACGAAGCGGCTCAGGTCCACGGCTTCGACGGCGGCATGGCCGTCGCCGCCAGCGGAATCGCCGTGATCGTCCATCAGCAGTGCATCCTGGCCGCGCGTCAGGCGGATGTAGACGTCGGCCAGCAGCTCGGCGTCCAGCAACGCGCCGTGCAGCACGCGCTTGGTGTTGTCGACTTCCAGGCGGCGGCACAGCGCGTCCAGCGAATTGGCCTTGCCGGGGAAGAGGTCGCGCGCCATCAGCAGCGTGTCGCGCACGCCGCCGACGTGGTCGGTCAGCACGCCACGCTTCAGGCGTTTGAGCTCGGCGTTGATGAAGCCGATGTCGAAGGGCGCGTTGTGGATGACGAGTTCGGCGCCGGCGAGAAAAGCCAGCAGCTGGTCGACGATCTCGGCGAACTTGGGCTTGTCCGACAGGAAGGCCTCGGTCAGCCCGTGCACCCGCAGCGCGTCTTCATGGCTGGCGCGCTCGGGGTTGATGTAGAGGTGCAGGTTGTTGCCGGTGAGCTGGCGGTTGACCATCTCAACGCAGCCGACTTCGATGATGCGGTCGCCCTTGTCGGCCTCGAGGCCGGTGGTTTCGGTGTCGAAGAAGATCTGTCTCATGCGGGTCTTTGATTGCGCTTGGTGGCCCACGCAAAGATGGCAATGCCGCCCAGGATCATCGGCACGCACAGCCACTGGCCCTGGCTCAGGTTCAGCGCACGCAGGCCGAGGAAATCATCCGGCTCGCGGAAGTACTCGGCCACGAAGCGCAGCACGCCGTAGCCCATCAGGAAGACGCCCGAGATCTGGCCCGTCGCGCGCGGCTTGCGGGCGTAGAACCACAGGATGATGAAGAGCAGCAGGCCTTCGCCGGCCGCCTGGTAGAGCTGGGACGGATGACGGGCCATGCCGCCGTCATTGGCCTGCGGGAAGATCATGGCCCAGGGCAGATCGGCCGGCGCCGCGCGGCCCCACAGCTCGCCATTGATGAAATTGCCCAGGCGCACCGAGACGATGCCCGTCGGCACGCAGGGGGCGATCAGGTCCGACACCTCGAAGAAGCTGCGGCCGCGACGGCGCCCGAACCACCACAGGCCCAACAGCACGCCCAGCAGGCCGCCATGGAAGGACATGCCGCCGTCCCAGACGCGGATGATGTCGCCCAGATGCTGGATGTAGTAGCCGGGCTTGTAGAAGAAGCAGTAGCCCAGGCGCCCGCCCAGCACGACGCCGAGCACGCCGTAGAACAGCACGTCATCGACATCACGCTTGGTCCAGCCCACCGCCTTGTGCTGAGGCATGCGCGCGCGCAGCGTGGCCAGCCACAGGAAGAGGCCGAACGCAATCAGGTAGGTGATGCCATACCAATGAATGCCCTTGCCGCTGGAGCCGAAGTGGATGGCAATGGGATCGAACTGAGGATGAACCAGCATGGCTCGCAGGGAAGGAAGAGCGGCCGGCATCATAGCCAGCCGCCCTTCCCTGCTTCTCAGGCCAGCCCTGCCAGCAGCTTCCTGGCTTCTTCGACGTTGCGCGGATTGGCGCGCTTGTTCTGCACGAAGCGCTCGAGCACCACCTTGGCCGCGGCCTTGTCGCCCTTGGCGATCAGCGCCTGGCCCAGGCGATGGTCGATGGGCATGCGATCCGCGCCTTCCAGTGTGCGGGCACGCTCCAGCGACTTGATGGCTTCGTCGGGCTGGCCCTGATCCAGCGCGGTACGGCCCAGGCCGTAGGGCCCGGCCGCATGCCCCGGGTAGTCGCGCTGCAAGGCCTCGAACACGCCGCGGGCCTTGGCGAAGTCCTTCTGCTCCATGTGCTCGAAGCCGACTCGCGTCCAGGCGCCGCGCAGCTCGCGCTGCAGGGGGTGGTCGTCACCGGCCTTGACGCTGGCCAGTTCACGCTCGGCGCCGGCCCAGTCCTTGTCATTCATGGCCAACAGGGCACGCAACAGTTTGGCCTGCTCGGGTTGGCGCGGCTGCACCTCGACGGCCAGCTCCTTGGCCTTGGCCGTGCTGCCGCCGGCAAAACCCGGGGCCATCAGATAGAACTGGGTCAGGCCGGTGCGGGCCTCGAACAGCGTCGGGTCGAGTTCGACCGCCTTGACGAACTGCTCCTTGGTCTTGGTCGCCAAGCCGGGCATCTTGAAGACGCTGGCCGTCATGGCCTGCTGACCGTAGACGCGGCCCAGGGCATAGGCGCAGGCGGCCTGGGGACGCTTGTCGACACAGGTCTGCAGCGCGGGAATGCTGGCCTCCAGCCGCGCCGCATCGTTGTCGTCGGCCGCCGTCAGGGCCAGGGCGACGGCGGACTGGTCATCGCCCGGCTTGCCCTGCGCGGCGCGCACCAGGTCGGCCGTCTTGCCGGTGTCCAGCCAGGCCTGCCATTGCGGGTCCTTCAGCAGATCGGCCTGGGCGGCACCGGCGAGCAGGGCGAGGGCGAGAGGAAGCAGGCGAAGGGTCATGCAGGGGGTCTCCAGAATGTGCGTTGGTTAACGTTCTATCAGCCACCGCGGCGACACGGGTTTGTCCCATGTGACTTCAGGCATGGGCGCGCACGTGCTCGACGAAGCGGGCCACGACGGGCGGCGCATCGCTGCGCCAGATCAGGCTGGTCTCGACCTGGGGCGCGCCGGGCAGGGTGCGGTAGCTGACACCGGCCCGTTGCAGCCCCTGCAGGCTGGCCGGCACCCAGGCCACGCCGATGGCGGCCGACACGAGGTTGATGATGGTCTGCATCTGGATGGCCTCCTGAGCCACGCCGGCGCTGCCGTGATGGGCCAGGATGGCGTCGTACAGCGAAGGGGCCACCTCGCGCGGGAAGATGACCAGCGGCGCCGCGCGGCATTGCGCATCGCTGGGCGCCTCATCGCTGCTCGGCAGGGCCAGCATCAGGGGTTCGACGCCGATGGACAGGCGCTGGAAACCGGCCGGCGCCGCGCCTGGCGTGTGGATGACGAAGCCGGCATCGATGCTGCTGGCCTCGAACTCGCGCAACTGCACGTCCAGCGTCGCCTCGCGCAGGGCCAGGGCCACCTGGGGGCAGGCCTCGCGGAAGGACCGCAGCCACTGCGGCAGACCGCCGAAGCCCACCGTCGACACGAAAGCCAGGCGCAATCGACCCGCCAGGCCCTCCGCTACCGCCCTCACCTCGGCCGGCAGCGCCGCGGCATCCGCAAGCAGCTTCTGCGCCGAGGCCTGCAGGGCCGCGCCCGCCGGCGTCAGGCGCACGCTGCGGCTGCTGCGCTCGAAGAGCTGCACGCCGAGCTGGCCTTCGAGCTTGCGCACCGCCTGGGTCAGCGGCGGCTGACTCATGTGCAGGCGCTCGGCGGCACGGCCAAAGTGCAGCAGTTCGGCCACGGCAAGGAATTGCTGGAGGGGGCGCAGCTCGATCATTGATTCACCATGCATATCAATGCAGAGCAAACAATATATTTGAAAAGCAAACGGTGACGCGCCAAACTGCCGGCTTCTCCAGGAGACCCAGCCATGAGCTTCAACCGCCGCAGCAAGAACATCACCGAGGGCGTCGCCCGCGCGCCCAACCGCTCCATGTACTACGGCATGGGCTACCAGGAGAGCGATTTCGGCAAGCCCATGATCGGCGTCGCCAACGGCCACTCCACCATCACGCCCTGCAACTCCGGCCTGCAGAAGCTCGCCGACGCCGCCGTCATCGGCCTGAAGGCGGCCGGCGCCAACGCCCAGCTGTTCGGCACGCCGACCATCTCCGACGGCATGGCCATGGGCACCGAAGGCATGAAATACAGCCTGGTGTCGCGCGAGGTCATCGCCGACTGCGTGGAAACCTGCGTGGGCGGCCAGTGGCTGGACGGCGTCATGGTCATCGGCGGCTGCGACAAGAACATGCCCGGCGGCATGATGGGCATGCTGCGCGCCAATGTGCCGGCCATCTACATCTACGGCGGCACCATCAAGCCCGGCCACTACAAGGGCCAGGATCTCAACATCGTCAGCGTCTTCGAGGCTGTCGGCCAGTTCAGCGCCGGCAAGATGAGTGAGGAAGACTTCTGCCAGATCGAGAAGCGCGCCATCCCCGGCAGCGGCTCCTGCGGCGGCATGTACACGGCCAACACCATGAGCTCGGCCTTCGAGGCCCTGGGCATGAGCCTGCCCTATTCGTCCAGCATGTCCAATGTCGAGGACGAGGTGGTCGAGAACACCAAGAAGGCCGCCACCTACCTGGTGGAAGCCGTCAAGGCCGACCTGAAGCCGCGCGACATCGTCACCAAGAAGGCCATCGAGAACGCCGTCGCCGTCATCATGGCCACGGGCGGCTCCACCAATGCGGTGCTGCACTTCCTGGCCATCGCCCACGCGGCGGAGGTGGACTGGACCATCGACGACTTCGAGCGCATGCGCAAGAAGATCCCGGTGCTGTGCAACCTCAAGCCCAGCGGCAAATACCTGGCCGTGGACCTGCACAAGGCCGGCGGCGTGCCCGCCGTCATGAAGGAGCTGCTGACCGCCGGCCTGCTGCATGGCGACTGCATCACCATCACCGGCAAGACAGTGGCCGAGAACCTGGCCGACGTGCCGGCCCTGAGCGCCGACCAGGACGTCATCCAGCCGGTCGCCAAGCCCATCTACCAAGAAGGTCACCTGGCCATCCTGAAGGGCAACCTGAGCCCCGAAGGCTGCGTGGCCAAGATCACCGGCCTGAAGAACCCCGTCATCACCGGCCCGGCACGCGTTTTCAACGACGAGCAGTCGGCCCTGGCCGCCATCATGGCCAACCAGATCGTGGCCGGCGATGTCATGGTGCTGCGCTATCTCGGCCCCAAGGGCGGCCCGGGCATGCCGGAGATGCTGGCCCCGACGGGCGCCCTGATCGGCCAGGGCCTGGGCGAGAGCGTCGGCCTCATCACCGACGGCCGCTTCTCGGGCGGCACCTGGGGCATGGTGGTCGGCCACGTGGCGCCCGAAGCCTACGAAGGCGGCGTCATCGCGCTGGTGCACGAGGGCGACTCCATCACCATCGACGCCCATCAACTGGTGCTGCAGCTCAACGTCAGCGACGACGAACTCGCCAAGCGCCGTGCCGCCTGGATCAAGCCCGCGCCGCGCTACACGCGGGGCGTGCTGGCCAAGTTTGCGAAGAGTGCCTCCAGCGCCAGTTCCGGCGCGGTGTTGGATCTTTTCGAGTGAGCCCGGCAGGCCTCTTCATCTCGAAAAGGGCGCTGACTCGAAGAGGCCGCGTCAACTTTTCGCGCCTCAGCGCTTCTTCTTGTTCCCCGGATTGGCCTGCCCCAGCCCCTCCATCAACTGCTGGCGGCGGGCTTCCTTCTTGTCGTCCAGGGCGCGCATCGCCTTGCGCTGGGTCATCCCACTGGAGTCCGCCCAAGCCCACCAGGCCACGGCCAGCGCAAAGGGCGCTAGCACGATGACCCAGGCCCAGAATTCGTCCTTGCTGAATTGAACCCAACCGCCCAATTTCAGCACCAACAGCAAAACGCCCAGCAACACGAACGCCATCCGCGCTCTCCTTCAGGTATCTTTGGCAAACACTGTAGTCCAACGCTTCGAAAGGTTCGCATGAAGAATGCACTGATCCTCAGCCTCGCCCTCGTTATCGCCCCCGCCGCCTTCGCCAACCAGGAACTGGCGCAGAAGAAGAACTGCATGGCCTGCCATGCCCTGGACAAGAAGCTGGTCGGCCCGGCCTACAAGGACGTGGCGGCCAAGTACGCCAAGGACAAGGACGCCTACAAGAAGCTCGCCGACAAGATCCAGAAGGGTGGCTCCGGCGTCTGGGGCCCCGTGCCCATGCCGGCCAACACCCAGGTCAGCCCGGCCGAGGCCGAGACCCTCGCCAAGTGGGTGCTGACGGTCAAATAAGGCCGTCGACTCCATGACAACAGGCCCTGCGGGGCCTGTTTGCTTTTCCGGATGGCGAACCCCTAGAACGCCAGTGCAGCGCAGGGCCCGGCTTCACGGCGCGGTCATCGCGGCTTCCAAGAATCCGCCGCGCGCAGGCTGTTCTGCGCGTCTCGACAGCGCTGCCCATGAACACCACCCGCCTCCCCTGCCTCGCGGCCACCGCCCTTCTCGCCTGTGGAGCCGCCCAGGCAGCTTCCACGCTGGAAGGCTGGGCCCTGATGCCCGCCAACACCTTCGCCGAAGGCCCGACGACCGGCCAGTTCGCCAGCGGCGCCGGCGGCAACCCGCTGCCCCTGCTGGACAAGCAGTCCGTGCAAGGCTTCTCGGCCGTGCTGGCCGGCCCCAAGGCGGGCAGCTATCTCTTCATGCCCGACAACGGCTTCGGCACCAAGGAGAACTCGGCCGACGCGCTGCTGCGCATGTATGCCGTCACGCCGGACTTCAAGACGGCCTCGGGCGGCTCCGGCACGGTGACGGCCGCCAACTTCAAGACCGGCGCGGCGATGGCCGGCTTCACGGCCGGCAGCTATCAGAGCCTGTCCGACCCGAACAACCTGCTGTCCATCAAGATCCAGGCCGACTACTCGCGCTACTACAACAGCGCCGCCAACCCGCTGGTCGACGCCAGCATCCGCAGCAACCGCCTGCTGACCGGCGCCGACCTGGACATCGAGTCGGTGCGCAAGGACAAGAACGGCAACCTGTGGTTCGGCGACGAATTCGGCCCCTACCTGGTCAAGACCAATGCCCAGGGCGTGGTGCAGCGCCGCGAGATCGGCATGCTCGGCGTGCTGTCGCCGCAGAACGAGGCCGTCATCAACGGCAGCGCCACGGCCACGCTGGGCCGCTCCAACGGCTTCGAGGGCATGGCCATCAACCCGGGCGGCGACCGTCTCTACACGCTGCTGGAAGGCACGGTCACCGGCGACCCGGCCAAGACGCTGCGCATCAACGCCTTCGACATCAACACCGAGGCCTACACGGGCCAGCAGTGGAACTACAAGCTCGACACCGCCGGCACCAACATCGGCGACATGACGGCCATCAACGACCACGAATTCCTCATCATCGAGCGCAACGGCGACACCGCCACCAGCGGCACGCCCTTCAAGAAGATCTTCAAGATCGACCTGAACCAAGTGGATGCCAGCGGCAACCTCAGCAAGACCGAAGTGGTCAACCTGATGAACATCGCCGACCCGCACGACCTGAACGGCGACGGCAGCACCGCCTTCACCTTCCCGTTCACGACCATCGAGAGCGTGCTCATCCTGGACGCCCACACCCTGCTGGTTGCCAACGACAACAATTACCCCGGCACCGGCGGTCGCAACCTGGGCTCGGACAACACCGAGTTCCTGAAGATCCACCTCGACACGGCCCTCAATGTGGCGGCCGTGCCAGAGCCGAGCAGCTATGCCCTGATGCTGGGCGGCATGGGCCTGGTGGGTTTTGTCGCGCGTCGTCGCCAACGCGGCTGATTCCAGTCGGCCAAGACAAAGGCCGCCCGAGGGCGGCCTTTGTCATTGAGCGCTGCGAGCTCAGTAAGCCTGACCCAATTGCTCAAGGATGGCGGGATTTTCCAGCGTGGAGGTGTCCTGCGTCACCGACTCGCCCTTGGCCACCGACCGCAACAGCCGCCGCATGATCTTGCCCGAGCGCGTCTTGGGCAGGTTGTCGCCGAAGCGGATGTCCTTGGGCTTGGCGATGGGGCCGATCTCCTTGGCCACGTGGTCGCGCAGCTGCTTGGCGATGGCCTTGGCCTCGTCGCCGCTGGGGCGCGGGCGCTTCAGCACGACAAAGGCACAGATGGCCTCGCCCGTGGTGTCGTCCGGGCGGCCCACGACGGCGGCCTCGGCGACCAGCTCGGTGCAGCTGACCAGGGCCGACTCGATCTCCATCGTGCCCATGCGGTGGCCCGACACGTTGAGCACGTCGTCGATGCGGCCGGTGATGGTGAAGTAGCCCGTCTCGGCGTCACGG
>OUNM010937985.1_pt1 | contig 45178 bp, 34 predicted proteins | sample 1769961 | NCBI WGS metagenome assembly OUNM01 (sample SAMEA3914820, study PRJEB12502) | metagenome | biome: forest; material: soil | place: USA | collected 2012-03-12 | depth 0.3 m | reverse complement strand
TTCCAGTCGCTCGATTCCTCCGATAATGCTTCGGGCACTGCAAACGTCGCGGTCTTCGGGGCCGACGGCGGCATCTCGCCGGTGGCGGTCAAGGAAGGCGAGGTGGTGGTCGGGGAGTCCTTGGCGAAGGAACTCTCGCTACGTAACGGGAGCCGGGTGACCGTGGGCGGTACCGCCCTGACGGTTTCCGCCGTTACCCAGGACGAGTGGTACTCCCACACAGGAGTCGTCTGGACCTCCCTGGCTTCATGGCAGAAACTCGCACATATTCCTGCCGGGGCATCCATCGGAACGGTTCTCGCGGTGAGGTACGACGCGGGTTCCTCCGTGGACCTCGACGCCGCCAATGCGGTGGCCGGCACTGTCAGCGCCACCCCGAGTGGCTCGTTCCAGGCGCTCGGCTCCTACAAGAGCGAAAACGGCTCCCTCATGCTGATGCAGGCTTTCCTCTACGGCATCTCAGCCCTTGTCATCGTGGCGTTCCTGACCGTCTGGACCGTTCAGCGCACACGGGACATCGCGGTGCTCAAGGCCATGGGTGCCTCGTCCGCCTATGTGGTGCGGGACGCATTGGTCCAAGCGGGAATCGTCTTGCTCGCCGGGGCGGGACTGGGTGGGGGCCTTGGCGTGTTGGGCGGTTTCTTCGCCGCAAAGGCGGCCCCGTTCCTCGTGACTCCGCTGACTACGCTCGTCCCGATTGCCGGGATCGTGATCCTCGGGCTTGGCGGTGCCGCGGTGGCAGTACGCAGCATCACCCGGGTGGATCCGCTGATCGCCCTCGGTGGCAACTAGGCCAATTCCGAACACTTAATATTCCACGAAAGGCATATCAATGAATCCCGCACTCAACCTTGTCAACGTCACCCTGGAGTACCCGGACGGGGACTCCGCCCTCAAGGCCCTGGACGCCGTGGATCTCCGCGTGGACGCCGGCGAATTCTTTTCCCTCGTGGGGCCGTCCGGCTCAGGGAAGTCCTCGCTTCTCGCCGTGGCGGCAACGCTGGTCCGGCCGGGTTCCGGGCTCGTCATCATCGACGGCATGGATGCCACCGGACTCAAGGACAGCGAACTGACTTCCCTGCGCCGGGAAAAAGTGGGGATCATCTTCCAGCAACCCAATCTCCTGCCTTCACTGACCGCCGTCGAGCAGCTGATCATCGGAGATCACTTCCGGGGGAAGCCCACCGCCGGGGCACGCAAGCGCGCCACGGAACTACTCGACGTCGTCGGGCTCGGGCCTTCGCTCAATAAGCGACCGCACCAGCTCTCCGGAGGCCAGCGGCAGCGCGTGAACATCGCGAGGGCGCTCATGGGCCAGCCCAGGGTGCTGCTTGTCGACGAGCCGACGGCAGCTTTGGATCACGAGCGCAGCGAATCCATTGTGCGGTTGCTGCGACGGGTCACGGACGAATTCGCGACGGCGACCGTCATGGTCACGCACGACACCGAGTTTCTTCCGCTCACAGACTCCGTCGCAACCATGAGGGACGGGCGCCTCGGTGTCGGCGTACCCGTCAGCCCAACTAGTCCCCACCGCCACCCTCGCCTCGCAAGCTCGGCCAGGGAACCCTGGCTGCGTGGGCCCACGCAGATGTCGTTCTGAGCCCTCAAAACGACAACAAATGCGAGTCAGTTGGCGAAAGTCGGAAGGGTCAGCCCCCAATGACCGCCTCGTCCAGGGCGTCGTCATAGGCATCGCGGGCCTTGAGAATACTGGGCACGTGGTCCTCCGCCCAGAGACGCAAAAGAGTCAATGGCTCCAGGAGGGAAGATCCAAGCTCGGTCAGTTCATAGTCGACACGCGGGGGCACCTGCGCGTGAACGGTCCGGGTGATGAGACCGTCGCGCTCCAGGGTGCGAAGGGTCTGGGTGAGCACCTTGGGCGTCACCACGTGGACCATCTTGCGAAGCTCGGAGAAGCGGATCGGGCCGTCCGCGAGGACCTGGACCACCAACGAGGCCCACTTGTCGCCGATGCGCTGAAAAATCACCCGCGACGGGCAATCAGGGTCGAGGATGTTCGCCGGCAGGTCATTGGTATCCATGAGGTAACTAAGTTCCTTTGAAGCTATCAGTATCAATTAGATACTGTTTTGATATTGCAAGGATAGCAACCCAAGGAGAGTCATGAAAATCGCAGTTTACGGCGCAACTGGCATGGTCGGAAGCCAGATCGTCAACGAATCCCTCACCCGCGGCCACGAAGTCACCGCCATCTCCCGCAAGGGTTCAGAGGTTGCCGGAGCGAAGGCCCTCGCCGCCGATCAAGCGGATGGCCAGAGTTTCGCGGCGATCGCCAAGGAGCACGACGCCGTCATCCTCGCCACCGGCCCGAGCCGCACCGGCGGTGACCACGGAGAATGGCTTGCGGCAATGGACACCGCCTACAGCAACGCCGAAGGCACGCGTCTCATGATCGTCGGCGGCGCAGGCACGCTGGAGATCGACGGCGTCCGCCTCCTCGATTCGCCCGACTTCCCTGAGATCTACAAGGCCGAGGCGACCACCGCGGCCGCAGCTTTCGCCGCCGTCAAGGAAACTCCCGAGAGCCTGGACTGGACAGTACTCGCACCCGCGCCCGTCATCCAGCCAGGTGAGCGCACGGGAAAATACTCCACTGCCACGGACTCTCCCGCCGGCAACACCATCTCCACCCAGGACTATGCCGTCGCCATGCTGGACGAAATCGAAACTCCGGCCCACCGCCGCGCCCGTTTCACCGCAGCCAACTAACCCAACGCCCGCTCACATCTGAGGGCCCATTTCCGGACGCCCGCTCACATCTGACCGCCCATTTCCCGACGCCCGCTCACATCTGAGGGCCCATTTCCGGACGCTCGCTCACATCTGACGGAAAACAACGGAACGCTCGTGCAGGCGATCCGCACGAGCGATCCGTCGGTTCGGCACATAAGTGAGCGAGCGTCGGGGAAAAAGGGCACATAGGTGAGCGAGCGTCGGGGGGTCAGGTGTTGAGGCCAAGCCCGGGTAACCGCAGTCCGAACATGTCTTTCAAGGCATATTTGGCAGCGTGGTACCCGGGCATTCCTGTCACGCCTGGCCCTGGGGGCGTGGACGATGAGCACAGGTACACGCCCGGAAGCGGCGTCCGCCACGGTACCGGGGATAGCACGGGGCGCTGCACCAGCCCCCGAATGTCCATGATCCCGGCGCTGAAATCGCCGCCCTGATAGTTGGCGTTATAGTCGGCCAAGCCTGCCGCCGTCGTCGTTTTCCAGCCCACCACCACGTCGCGGAATCCCGGCGCGAATTCCTCGATCCTGGAGATGACCGCCCCGGCCATGTCCACGGTCGATCCTTTGGGAACGTGGCAATAGGACCAGAGAATGTGCCGCCCAGCGGGAGCGCGCCCGGGATCCACAATGGATGGCTGGGCCACCAGGACGTACGGCTTCGCGGGATGCCGGCCCGCAGCTACCAGGTTTTCGGCCTCGGCCATGGCGGCACGCGGGCCGCCCACGTGCACGGTCCCTGCGCCGGCCAGCCCTGGAGCCGCCCAGGGCACCGGCCCGGACAGGATGAAATCCACCTTGCATGCTGCATTCCCGAAACGGAATGTTTCCAGTGACCGCCTATAGCGATCGGGAAGCGCCGTACCCGCCATACGCAGCAGTGCGGGGGGTGCGACGTCCAGCAGGATCGCCTTCGCGGGTCGGAGTTCCTCCAGGGAATCGATCTGCGCCCCGGTCTCAATCACTCCGCCGTGGGCTTCGATATCCCGGACCATGGCCTCCGCCATTGCCACAGAGCCACCAACGGGAATGGGCCACCCGCCGGCATGGGCCAACGCACCCAGAAGGAGTCCCGCCCCCGCGGCCGTGAGCGAAGGAAGCGGCGCCACAGCGTGTGCCGCGACCCCCGTCAAGAGTGCGGGAGCCGCATCCCCGGTGAAGCGCCGGTTCCACCACGGCGAACCTTGTTCCAGGGTGGCCAAGCCCAGTCGTAACGCCGCCACTGGATCCGCCGGCATCCGCATCAGTTGGTTCTGCGTCACGTCCAGCACTCCGCCGATCCGCTCCACGAGCGGTCCCATCAAGCGGACAAACGCAGCTCCGTCGGCCCCGAGTTCAGAAGCGGTCCGCTCCAGCGAGCGATACGCAAGGGCTGCCCTGCCGCCGTCGAGCGGAGTTCCGTATTGGACTTCCGGCAAACGCAGCTCCACGCGCCGCTCGAGCTCAAAATCCCGGAAGAAACGCGAAGCCAAGGCCATCGGATGGACCGCGGAACACACGTCGTAGGCATGCCCCGGTTCAAGCAGTTCGGCTGTCCGGGTTCCCCCGCCGACCGTCTCGGCGGCCTCGTACACCCGCACAGCCAGGCCCGCGCGGGCCATGACTACCGCGGCGGCCAGGCCGTTCGGTCCGGAGCCGACGACGGCGACGTCAGCCATCGCGTTCGGCCTCGCCGTGCCTGGAGGGCACTGAGTCGTGGGAAGGTTTGGGCGTATCGAGCGCGTCGAGCATGGACTCACCGTCCGCGCCGTTCAAGGCAACGCGCCGCCAGGGCAGCACTGATGCCGCCGGATTCTTGAGGTCTATCCGGAACCAATCCTTGGCCCCGTTGAACACACCACCGTGAGGGTCGTCCGCACCCTGGACCCGGAGGGGATCCAGATGGGGTTCCCAGATGTCCCACGCAACCCTCAACATCAAATATGCCGTTGCGACCATATGTAGCATTACTGCCATGACGTAGTACGGCATATCGATGTTGTTCTGCGCGGCTCCGCCGCTGGTCATCTGGCCCAGATACATCCACGTGGCGGTCCAATGCAACGCCTCGGCGGCCTGCCAGAGCAGGAAGTCGCGCCAGCGAGGTCTGGCCAAAGCCAGCAATGGTACTAGCCAGAGCACATATTGGGGAGAATAGACCTTATTGCTGAGGATGAAGGCCGCCACAATCAGAAACGTCAACTGTGCCAGCCTCGGGCGCCGTGGCGCTGTCAATGCCAATCCGGCAATCAAAACGCAGGCAACGAGGAACATGTCCATCGCCAGGGCATTGATGGCTTCGGGGCCAAGCTGGACGAGTTGAAGCCGTTCTGCGACGAGGTTGTAGGCGAACCACGGCGAGCTGTACCCAGCTGGGCGATCACGGGTGTAGTCGAAAAAGTAGCGCCAGCCGGCCGGGTTGACGGCTGCGACCGGGACATTGACTGCGAGCCAGGCCACCGTGGCGGACAGGGTGGTCACAAACAGGACCCGCAGCCGGCCGCTGCGTAGCGCGAGTAGAAAGACTGCGCCGAGTATGAGCAGAGGATACAACTTGGTGGCTGTCCCCAAACCGATGAACAGACCGGCCAGGACCGGACGTTCCTTTGCGAAGAAGTACATCCCCACCGCTAGCATCGCCACAGCCCACATGTCCCAATTGATGACTCCCGCCAGCACGATCCCGGGCGCGAGGGCCACCATGGCCGCGTCCCATGGCCGGCGCCGGTTGATGCGCGCAGTGGCCAGAACCACCACGATCCACATGGCCGCAATCAGGGTGGCATTCACGTCGAAATAGCCAAGGATCCGTTCGGGGCTGGCGCCGTGCCCAGGCACAAGCCATGCAGTGACACCCGCAATGAGCCCCGTGATCACGGGATATTCGAAGAGGGCTTTCTGGTCGAAGAGCGGGAACACTCCATCCGCAAGGCCGCGGCTGCTGAAAAGTTCAGGGAAATCCGAGTAGCAGGTGGCGTAGAACTGCTGGGGAGTGTGCCAGCCGTTGACGCGGCAATAGCCCTTGATCATGATCGACAGGAGTGCCGCAACGATCGTGAGGACGATCAGGACCCGTTCAACGGTGAAGAATCCCGGAGAGATGACCCCGGGGGAGGACCGCTGCCCGAGGGGTCCTCCGATCAACTCGGTGAAGTTCCTGAGCAAGGAATCACTACGGCTGGGAACCACAAAGCGGGCACGCTTTTCCTGGCTGTGCGGCTTCGTCTCCTGCATGGAATCGAGCTTACCTTCAGGCGCGGCGGACAGGCGCGGCGGACAGCCTCGCCGCTAACTCGCCGCATTAAAAGGCGGAAGCCCACGCATAGCCGCGTGGGCTTCCGAGACGAACGGTCCGATGTGTGCCATCAGTCCCTCCCGAATTGCAGTGGTGGGGGACACTCAGCGGATGATGCCCATTTGGTGCAGGACGACGTAGACGTCTTCCCGGCGTTGGTCCAGCAGTTGTCCGTTGAAGAGGGTCTTGTCTTTGACGACGGGCTTGCTGTTGAAGACCATCAGGTCCTTGAGGCGCTTGGCCAAGGGTTCACCTCCTTTCATCATTGAAGGGAATTGCCGGAATTCGGGCATGACAATTAAGCCCCCTGAATTCGAAGAAAACAGGGGCGGAATTAGGCGTGTGAATGCCCGGCAATGATGGGTGGATTAAGCGGATTTTCCGAGCACCGTGTGAGTACCGGAGCGTCGAGTTCCGGTACGTGGTATCCAAGGGCAGGCGTCCCCAACAAGAAGCTGGTTCCGAACTATGAGGAGACTGCGCACCACGTCAATCGCGTGATACCGCTCAATGGCAGGCCTGACTCGGAGCCTGATTGCACCGTGAACCGCCCCAAATAATCAGGGGACGAAGTACATCAGGGGGAGTTAGGCCGGAAAACGGCGTCGAGCAGCGAAGGCCGGGGTGCCAGCAGCGGTCATCTTCCATCCGCTAGTCAAAGTAATCATTTTCCCAACCTCCTTTTCTGCTTTGGCACTACCGCAGATGACTGACTGGGTACTGCACGCCTCAATCCCGGCGGATCGCTCTGGGATCAAAAATAAAGTTACACCATGAATCGCGCTATTGACCAGCCAATTACAAAGAATTTAGAAATTAATTCTTCCTACAGTCCCCAGCGAAGAATGGCAGGCGTCCGCTTGTCCCATCCCAAGGTACAAACTTTGGCTGTTCCCAGGACAAAGTGGCGTCCTTCCCGGGCATCCAATTCAAGCCAGCGGGCAGTGAGAATGCGGGAGAAATGGCCATGGGCGACAATCAGGACGTTGTCCATTCCAGACTCGAGGACGCGGGCAATGATCTTGTCGGCACGTGCCGCCACAGAGTCGAGCGTTTCGCCGTTGGGAACGCCGTCAGTCCAGATGAGGTAGTCCGGGTTGTCTTTGCGGATGAGGTCCGAACTGATGCCTTCGTAGTCGCCGTAGTTCCACTCGACAGCGAGCGGTTCATGAACGGCGTCGGGGAAGCCCGCCAACTCCGCGGTACGGCGGGCCCGGCGCAGCGGCGATGTCAGGACCAGGTCGAAGTCGATGCCTTCCAGGATCTTGCGAGCTTCCACGGCCTGCTGCTCGCCTTCCACCGTCAAGGGAAGGTCCGTCAAACCGGTGTATTGGCCACTCTTGGACCATTCCGTCTCGCCGTGACGCATGATCCAGAGCTGTGGCCGGGAGGGCCTGGCTGCAGGGTTCACTTAGGACTCCTCTAGTTCGGCGGTGCCTGCTTTGGCATCGACGGCTGGTTCCGATGAAAGTTCGACGGCGGACTCGGGTTGCATGGTCCACCACGCCAGGAGCTTGGACTCGGCTTCCTCCTGGGACCGCGGACCGTTTTCCATGCGTTCCTCCAGGAGGAACTTGTAGGCGCGGCCAACGACAGGTCCGGGCTTGAGTCCCAGCAAAGCCATGATCTGCGCTCCGTCCAGGTCCGGCCGGATGGCATTGAGCGATTCCTGTTCGGCCAGGACCCCAATCCGTTGCTCAAGGTCATCGTAGGCAAAGGAGAGCCGCTCCGCCTTGCGCTGGTTACGTGTGGTGACGTCGGACCGGGTCAATCGGTGCAGGCGCTCCAGCAAGGGGCCCGCGTCTGCCACGTAGCGGCGGACGGCGGAATCGGTCCAGCCCGCGTCTCCGTAGCCGTAAAAACGCATGTGGAGCTCCACAAGCCGCGCCACGGCCTTGATGGTGTCGTTGTCGAAGCGCAGGGCCTTCATGCGTTTTGCCGTCAGCTTGGAGCCCACCATGTCGTGGTGGCGGAAGCTCACCGCGCCGCCCGGTTCGAAACGGCGCGTCGCCGGCTTCCCGACGTCGTGCATTAGCGCGGCGAAGCGCAACACAAAATCCGGACCCGGCACGGGGCCGTCCGGGCCCGTCTCGAGCGACGCGGCCTGCTCCAGGACCTGCAGGGAGTGCTGGTAGACGTCCTTGTGCCGGTGGTGCTCGTCGGCTTCAAGGCGCAGCGCAGAGACCTCGGGCAGGACGAATTCGGCCAGTCCTGTCTCCACGAGGAGGTCGATGCCCGCGCGCGGGTGCGCACCATTAATAAGCTTGACAAGCTCCTCGCGCACACGCTCGGCGGAAATGATCTTGATCCGCTCGGCCATCCCGGACATGGCGAGGCGCACGTCGTCGTGCACTGCAACGCCAAGCTGCGCCGCGAAGCGGGCAGCGCGCATCATGCGGAGGGGATCGTCGGAGAATGACGATTCGGGTGCTCCCGGGGTGGCGAGGACCGAGGCATGGAGGTCGCGGACGCCGCCGAACGGGTCCACGAGTTCCAGGGAAGGCAGCCGGAGCGCCATGGCGTTGATGGTGAAGTCGCGGCGTAGGAGGTCGTCCAGCAGCGAGGAGCCGAAGGCCACCGCGGGTTTGCGGGAATCGGCGTCGTACGCCTCGGCGCGGTACGTCGTGATCTCGATCTGGAAGCCGGATTTCTTCATCCCGATCGTTCCAAAGGCGCGGCCGATCTCCCAGAAATTGTCGGCCCACCTCTTGATGATGGAAAGGGTCTGGTCCGGAGTGGCATCCGTGGTGAAATCCAGGTCCGGCGAGACACGGCCCAGGAAGAGGTCCCGCACCGGCCCGCCAACCAGCGACAGTTCGAATCCAGCGTCCACAAACCGCTGTCCGAGGTCCAGGACCACTGGATCCATCTGGAAATTAACTGAGGAACTGTCCAATACTTGCGCCATAGTTCCTTAAGCTTGTCAGATTTCGCAGCGCCATCCCACCGGATCCTTTGTCATTGCGCTGCGATTGCGTGGCGACGGCACCGGGATCACCGCCGAACGCCATCCGCACGTCACCCTCAGTCCATGTCCCGGTCATCACCAACGGGCAAGAGTCGTTAGAGTGGACTTCATGGCCAACCCGATCCCGAGTGCTCCTGGCAGGAGGACGAACGCACCATTGCCGTCGGCAATTGGTGCCCACGTCGCGCCCGCTCCGCACCCGGCACAGGCTGCCCTTCCGACGGTGGAAGAAGTCTCCGCCGGCGGCGTCGTCGTAGACACGTCCGACGGCGAACTGAGGGTTGCGATCATCGCCCGCCTTAATAGGGGTGGCCGGCTCGAGTGGTGCCTTCCGAAGGGGCATCCGGAAGGCAAGGAAAACAACGAGGAAGCAGCCGTCCGCGAGATTGCCGAAGAGACCGGAATCGAAGGCAACGTCCTCGCTCCCCTCGGCAGCATCGACTACTGGTTCACCGTGAGCGGGCACCGTGTCCACAAAACCGTGCACCACTTCCTCCTGCGCGCCACGGGCGGAGAGTTGACGATCGAGAACGATCCCGACCAAGAGGCCATCGATGCCGCTTGGGTTCCGCTCCAGGAATTGGCCCGCAAGTTGTCCTTTCCCAATGAGCGGCGCATCGCCGATCTTGCCCGGGAAGTCCTCCCCGAACACCTCTAACGCGGCCGTTTATCCAGTCTTGACGCAACAGGCAGCCCGGCTCATGGGACGATTATGACAATGTCTGCCGCCAAGCCAACCCAGTCAGTCCAGTCCGGAGAAACACGTTCCAGCGCCGTCATGGCCGCCGGGACGCTCGTTTCACGGTTCCTCGGCTTCGCCAAAACCTGGATGCTTGGCGCCGCACTGGGGCTGGGATCGACGGTCAATGACACATTCATCAACGCCAACAACCTGCCCAACCTGATCTTCCTCCTGGTGGCAGGCGGTGTGTTCAACGCCGTACTTGTCCCGCAAATCATCAAGGCCAGCAAGGGCCCGGACCGCGGCGCGGACTACATCAGCCGGCTCCTGACCTTGGCCGTGCTGGTTCTCTTGTCGCTGACGGCGCTGGTCACGCTGGCCGCGCCCATGGTCATCGACCTCACTACCCAAGGCTATTCACCCCAGCAGAAATCCCTGGCCGTAACGTTCGCATTCTATTGCCTGCCGCAGATCTTCTTCTACGGTTTGTACGCTCTGCTGACCCAGGTCCTCAACGCCAACGGTGCCTTCGGCCCCGCCATGTGGGCGCCGATCCTGAACAATGTGGTGGCCATCGCCGGACTGGGCATGTTCATCTGGATCCTTGGTGCCAACAACACCAACCCCCACACCTTGGACAATTGGGGACCCTTCCAGACCTTCCTGATCGCCGGCTTCTCCACTATCGGCGTGCTCGCGCAGACGGCCATACTCCTCGTCCCGGTGATCCGCCTGCGGCTCGGGCTCCGGCCCCGCTTCGGCTGGCGGGGCGTGGGACTGGGCCAAGCAGCAAAACTGAGCGTCTGGACGCTCCTGACCGCCGCCGTCGGGCAGCTCGCTTTCCTTTACGTCATGAGGATCGCCACGATTCCCGGCTCCGAGCGGCTTCGCCTGGAGCACGCGCAGGACCCTGCGGCCGCCACACTCCCCGGTAACGCGGTCCTGGAAGTAGCCAGCCAGCTGTACCTGCTGCCGCACTCGATCATTGCGTTGTCGCTCGCCACGGTGCTCTTCAACCGCATGGCCCACGCGTCCCAGGCCGGCAACAAAGCCGAGCTGCGCGAAGCACTTTCGCACGGACTGCGGACCATGGCCGTCGCCACTGTCTTCGGCGCACTGGCCCTGTTCGCCCTCGCCGGACCGCTGGGCATGTTCTTCTCAGGCGGGAAGCCCCAGGACGGCGTCATGCTCGCCCAGACGCTGACAATCCTCGCGCTGAGCACGCCGTTCATGAGCGCCAACTTCATGATGTCCCGCGTCTTCTACGCCAACGAAGACGCCCGGACCCCTTTCTACATCCAGCTCATGTTGGCCGTCCTCAATGTTGTGGGCGCGTTCATCATCCAGTTCCTGCCGGTGGGCCGGATCATCTTCGCGATTGCCGTCCTGTACACGCTCGGCAACATCCTGTCCGTGGTCATCAGCGTCTGGTTCCTGCGACGCCTCCTCGGCCATGTGGACGGCCCCCGGATCGCAAACTCGTACATCCGCATGGGCTACGCCGCCTTGGGCTCGGCGATCGCCGGCGCCTTGGCTCTGTGGCTCCTGGGCAGCTACCACGCCGACGGTTTCGCCTGGAGCAGCAGGCCTGCCGCTTTGGTGACGGTGGTCGTCGTCGGGCCTGTCATGCTGCTTGCGTACCTGTTCCTCCTGCGCGTCTTCCATGTCAGCGAGCTGCGCGATCTGCTCCGGCCCGTGCTCGGCCGGCTCGGCCGGGGCGTTCCGGTTGCCAAGACGCCGTCCGCAAGCGGAAAGCAGACCCCGACGCCGGTCCGCGCCACAGTGTCCGACGACACCGGGCTCATTCCGCGCATCTCGGGCGAGTTCGACGCAGCATCCTTCCGCGCTGGTCCCGCCGTGCAAACAATCCCTTCCAAGGAGGGATGGGATGGCGGCCGCCATCCTGACCACCTTGCCGATGGGGGCATTGCGGAAGGGAAGGAAAAAGTGGACGCGTGGTCCGACGTCGAGAAGTCATATCTGCCGGATGAGGACCTCCCCAGCACCGCGCAAGGGGCCGCAGGCCGCCCGGGCATCCCGTTGCCTGGTCGCCGCACCTATCAGGGGACGCTGGGAAACAACCCATATTTCCGCGGTGGACCCCGCCGCAAAAGGTGACGCATCCTCGCAAACCGGGAGCCGGAACGGCCCAATCAGCTAGGATCAGAAACTAATACAGGTAGTTGCAGACCACGGGTCACCCGGCTGGCCGGATCCCGTATTCAGGACCCGCAGCTTCCGGACAGTCATAGGAGGAACCCGTGTCCCACCCGATCGATGTCGGATCAGTGCTTGGCGGCCGCTACAAAGTCACAGCCACCGTGTTGACTTCGCACGACCAGGATCTGGTGCTCGACGGCGTGGACCAGGTCCTCAACAGACCTGTCAGCATCCTTGTGGCTGGCCCCGGAAACGCCGAGCAGGTTGCCAAGAGCGCCCGCGAGGTAGCCACGGGGGAACGCCCCGGGCATGTCCAGATCCTCGATCTCGGCGTCAGCGACAGCACGACGTACCTCATCACCAACCACAGCAGCGCTCCTGACCTGCTGGATCTCGTGGTGGCCACCAACCCGCCCTACGTCGAACCGTTCTTCACGGACACCCTTGGCAGCGAGATCTTCGGCCAGGCCCGGTCCCACGAGCCCGAGACCTACGACGGACTGTACGACGACGAAGAGCACGACGCCGAGTACATCAGTTACGACGAGGTCGAGCCCACTCCGGCAGGCGAATCACTGCCGGATGCCGCTGCACCTGCGGACCCGCGCCGCCCGGTGGTTCCTCCCATGCCCGCCGGCCGGCCGGCGTCGGCCCCTGGGGGCATCGGTTCCCGCATCGCTGCTGCGGCAGCGGGTGCAGGGGCGGCTGCAGCTGCGGCCGCGGCCGCCGTAAAGGGTACCGGAAGGGCGAACAGCGACGACGGCGAAGCCGCGCCTTCCGGGAGGACTGGATCCGCTTCGGCCGCTGAGTCGAGCCGGACCGCTGAGTCGAGCCGGACCGCGCCGCAGCAAATCCAGGATGCGCCCGCCACGCAGGCCGTTCCGGCGTCCACCCCTCAGGCGCCCACCTCCGCGAACCCCGCCCAGGAGTCCAAAGTCTCTCTCTGGTCCGAAGACGACTACGGCTTCGTTAACGAGGACGCCGGCTCCCGCGGTGCCGGCGCTTCGCGCGATGCGGCAGCCGCCACCGGCGGATACAGCCGAGGAGCATCGAGCTTCCCGGCGACTGCGCGTGAGCAAGCAGAGCCCCTTGACGAAGACGACTACTACGACGAGGAACCAGTCCGCGAGCCCCGTTCCTTCCGTTGGCTCGTGGGCGGGGTCCTTGCCGCCGTTTTGATCGTGGGTTTGATTCTGGCTGTCACCAACCTCGGCAACCTCATCCCCGGTGGGTCGCCCGCGGCCAAGCAGTCCTCCACGGCGTCCCAATCAGTAACTGGACAGCCGAGCAGCAGTGCATCTGCGCCTCCGGTCGCAGCGCCTCCGGCCATCGACGGAGTCACTCGCATGGGCGATTTCGAGTTCGCCGCGACCTACGACAAAGACCTGGTCAAGGCCTACGACGGCAATGCCGCGAGTTACTGGTCGGACATGGAGTTCGCCACTGCGGACTGGGGTGGACTCGCTCCTGATGGAGTTTCGCTGCTCGTCAAGCTCAAGGCCCCCTCGCAAGTGACGTCCGTCACGTTGAGCCAGTTGGGCGCGTCCGGCGGAAACATCAACGTTTACACCAACGACCGTCCCGCCATGGACGGCGCCAAATTGGTAGGCACCAACAGCTTCACGTCACCGGAGCTCACCATGCCGCTCAGTTCCCCTGTCACGGCACAGTACGTAATCATTTCCATCAAATCGCTGCCCAAGCTGACCGCGCCCAAGACACGCTACGGGTTCGGCCTCCGCCTTGCGGAGATCAAGGTCCAGTAGTCGACGGCGGGAGGCGCCTTCGGGAGCAGGCAACCGTTTCGGGCGATTGCGTCTGTTCCCGGTGATTGCCTCAAGGGGAGCGTCAACTCCGCGTCAACTCCGGTAACGGAGCCTTCGTCCTTCCATCCCCTGCGCTGCCGGAAGGTACCCTGAATGGTGGCGGATATTAGGGTCCCCGGGAACATCGGAATATTCCGCGCCGACAGAGGGTTGTGCCATGTGGCCGGCCGGAAGGATCCGGTGCATCGACTAAGGAAGAGGTTCACCCACCAGTGAGCAACGCAGAAAACACCGCGTCCAACGTACGTGATGTCATCATCGTAGGCTCAGGGCCTGCCGGTTACACGGCGGCCGTCTACACGGCACGCGCCAACATGAACCCGCTGCTCATCGCCGGTTCCGTGACTGCCGGTGGCGAACTGATGAACACAACAGACGTCGAAAACTACCCCGGTTTCCCCGAGGGCGTCATGGGACCTGATCTCATGGAGAACTTCGAAAAGCAGGCGGCACGCTTCGGGACTGAAATCCTGTTTGAGGATGTCACCGAACTGGACCTCGACGGCGACATCAAGTCCGTGACCATCGCCACGGGGGAGACCTTCAAGGCCCGCGCAATCATTCTGTCGACCGGTTCCGCATACCGCGAGCTCGGCTTGGAGAATGAAAAGCGCCTTTCCGGCCACGGCGTGAGCTGGTGTGCAACCTGTGACGGTTTCTTCTTCAAAGACCAGGACATCGCGGTGATCGGCGGCGGCGACTCGGCCATGGAGGAAGCACTCTTCCTCACCAAGTTCGCCAAGTCCGTCACCGTGGTACACCGACGCGACACCCTCAAGGCTTCCAAAATCATGGGTGACCGTGCCCAGGCCCACGAAAAGATTAACTTCGTGTGGAACACCGCCGTCGAAGACGTCATCGGGGGAGCCAAGGTGACCGGACTGAAGCTGAAGAACCTCGTTGACGGCACCGAGTCCGAACTCGCCGTCACCGGCGTTTTCGTGGCCATCGGCAACGATCCCCGCACGGAACTCGTAAAGGGAAAACTGGAGCTGGCCCCAGAAGGCACCATCGCGGTCCACGGCCGCAGCTCCAAGACCAGCATCAAGGGCGTCTTCGCCGCCGGCGACGTCGTGGACCCCACCTACCGCCAGGCCATCACAGCTGCCGGTTCCGGTTGTGTCGCGGCCTTGGACGTCGAGCACTATCTTGCAGACCTGCACGCCTAATCGGCACAGCAGCCATCCATTCGAAGGGAAAGAAATATGAGCAACGCTAAAAACGTTACCGACGCCAGCTTCAGCACCGACGTCCTGGCCGCTGAAAAGCCGGTCATCGTGGACTTCTGGGCAGAGTGGTGCGGCCCGTGCCGTAAGTTGGGTCCCATCCTCGACGAGATCTCGGTTGAATACGGAGACAAGGTTGACGTCGTCAAGCTGAATGTCGACGACAACCCCGCTATCGCCGCTGAATACGGCATCACGTCGATTCCGGCGGTTTACCTCTTCAGTGGGGGAGAAGTGAAGAGCACGGTTATCGGCGCCAAGCCGAAGCAGTTCTTCGAAAAGGAATTTGAATCCGTACTGTCCTAGGGCGTGCGGCGCCCGCATAGCGGTCGCTTCCGATTCGGCCGGTGGTCCTCGCTGTTGAGCGAGGACCACCGGCTTTTTCGTGCCTTCGGGTACGCGCTACCAGGGGTTCTTCGTCACGCAGCTAGTGGTGATATTGATGATTACCGGAGGTAATGGTAGGCAGGTGTAAGGGCTGCTGCTGGTTTCGCTTGGACCCCTCGATTGTGAACCTTTTTCATGTTCAAAATGGACAATTCTTCTTGGTAACGCCCTAGACGGGCGTGAGATATGGGGGTGCTCCGGCACCGGGCCGGGATCAGCGCAATTGCAGGCAGACATGACGCGGCATACGGACGACGGCATACCTCCGCACAGTCGATTCGTTTCAGGCACGGCTGATGCCGGGGAGGTTCACTCTGGTGCGGCGTTTCCGTATCGGGTGGCAAGGTGGAAGTAGTAGATCCGACTGTTTCACGTGAAACAGTGCCGGCCGATCGTTGAGTTCCAAGCAGATAGCGTTTTCAGAATTGGTCCCAGATGAGTTCCTGCGCACGCACAGCAAGTCGACCGTTTCACGTGAAACATGGCTACCCGCTTGATCGGTATCCAACTGCAGATTTGTGCTCGCCTCCAATAAAGCCACAGAGCGTGGGAGCAGGCACCTGTATGGTTTCACATGAAACGATGGCGAGGACACGCCCTTGTACAGATCGCATCCAGATGCCGAATTGCCAGTCGGTACTGTCGCCCCAGTGAGCTCCGGCTGGATTCGGATATATCGACGCCCACGACCGACGCCTCTCGCCGGCCGCTTTCGGGTCGCCACTGGCTAGCTAAGGCGGCCGGTCTAGAGTCACCCTCCCGTCAGCAAAGGGTGTCCCGCGGGAACTTCTCTGTGCCCCATGTTTCACGTGAAACACCGTGCGGGCCTGAAATCATACTCACGTGCTCATCTGCCAGGATTCGGTTCGACATGGCAACCGTCCTTCACCACCGAGCACCGTCAGTCTGCCGTGAGGCGGGCTGCACAGCATAGAACGCGGGGAACCCAGCTCTCGGGATTCGGACTTTCGAACAACCTTCCTAAAGATAGGCGCTGAGCGAAACACTCGCCGGGGTCCTCGATTTCGAGAATTTGTTTGTTCACAGTCTGGCCAGGCTGCGACGACTCTGAAACGGAGCCACGCCGTCGCCCCAAACTTCCATGTCGTCTTCCAAAGGGGCTTCTATAGCAATTAGTTTCAGTTGATTCCGAATTTACGGTTGGGATTCTGCGCCGCGAAATTCAGTCAACCATCCTTGCAGCGACATCGGTTGCTTTGCTGGTGACAAGATCTGGCCCTGGCATCTTGGCATTTGCGGGTCGACGCTGCGCCGACACATCTATCTCAGTAGGCCCGGAACAGCGGCGATTGTCCTTGCGACGTCCACACAAGGTTGATTGCAGTGTGATCACGTTGACGGCACCACGCTCGTTCGCAGCCCAGGTCGGAATGTGGGTCCGCCCAAGCGCCGCGCAAGAGGTTGAATTTGGCGCATCGAAATCGCCCGCTGGGCATTGGAACCGCCAACCAACCGTGGCACGGCGCGAGGGCGCCAATACTGCATTCGCCTCTGCACAGGATCGGCCAGGAGAGTGGGCCGGCCCCTTCACCCTCCACTTCCCTCAGGGCAGCAATTCGACGATTGCAGCGCGACTCATGGTGGGGACAAGGTCTGATCGTGGCGGTCAGGTTCTCAAGTGCAGCGCCCGATAGCCATGCGATGTTCGCAAACCAGCAGTGTTCCGGATCCACGGAGACCCAGGCCGCACGTCATCGACCCCGTCAACGGCGACTAAAGCCACAGTTCCCACGTCAGTACCTGATCGGCGCCGGGTTCAAAACTACACTGGCGCAACCCTGCACCAATGAGCGTAGCCACCTCTCTAGTCTTGAGTCACGGCGGTGCTGCCGGCGCCCAGCTCGCTCCGATCGAGCTCCTGCCGCTCACTTCGGCAGACCCAGCTCCTCCCTCACACCTACTGACCTGGCGTCGCGCAGCCAGCGACGTAGCAACGTTGGTCTCCCAGAGCGATGATCCAGACGCGAAAGAACCATGGGCGCCGAGTCCACCTCGAACATGCATCCCAACAACCTTCGCGATCCTAGACTCTCCGTCACTGAAAAGTGCTGGCGCTGGAAGGTTCGAACGTGGGAAGGGTGGCGTGTGGCGGGGTGATCGGGCTTCCCGGTTTGGTCCAGAGCTCAAGCGAAATCAAATAAATCGAGAGACAAGTTCGTATCCCCAGGGCGCGAGTCCTGAGGATACGAACTGCTGAACGTCGGACGGCGATTCCCCTTGCCGAGTGTTCGCCCGGCCCGTGGGCGCCCGGCCCGTGGACTCCCGGCCCGCCAAGGGTCCTTTACGGCTCGATGTACTGACTCAAGTTCTGCGGGGGCAGGCGACCGCTGCTTCAAGATCGATTGAAAGTCGCAAGCCATTACGCACTGGATCTGCGGACGGGGCACCGCAATCGTCGGCAGATCCTCGCCATGACTGACCCATACCCAAGGCACGCGAGCGTGCGGTCCGCTCGATCACCGCACTGGAGCCTCGGAGCCTCAACGGCTGCGTTCCCCCTCAGCAGGATACTGCTGTGCGTCTACCGATGGGCAGCCGGCAACGCGCCCTTCCCCTTCAGGCCCGAGAGAGTCACCGCTATTGGTGGCCGCTAGGCGATCATAGTTTCACGTGAAACATGACAAGGCCGTAGGCCAAATTCGCTCACGTTAGTCTCCGGAAGCTTCCTGAGCCCCGAGCCTGCTGATTAGGATACGGGCACTTGTGGACAACATGGCACCGACCTTCACCATCGGCTGGATCGAAGATGCTAAGGATATCCACCGACCGGTCCAAAGTTATGCACACAGTTATCCACAGGGATATCCACCGAGAAAAAGAGGCGATCCGTCCACCTCCCCAAACGTGGTACGGACCACCTTTAGCGCGAACCAAATGGCCGCTCAGCCTCGTACTCGAAATTGGACGTACTCTGGGTCGGAAACTCCTCCAAAAGTCCGGAAATTGGCCAAAGTCGGGTCAAATCCAAGTGAAATCAAGCAGTTTGAAGGCGATGGCCTTGTTTCACGTGAAACAGAGCGGTTGAAGAGCACGGGCACCACGCGCGTACCAGCATGGGACGGATGGAGCGTCGCGGAGCTAGGAACCTCGACGCCTCGTCCTGGTCGACTTATCAACAAAGTTATCCACAGCGATATCCACCGCTGCTCTCGGACTTTTCAACAGCAGTTCGTAGGCGTCGCGGGGGTGGGACCGTCGCGCCAGGACCAAGTTTGATCTCCCACCTACCGAATGACTCGCGCACCGAGCCGCGCTTTTGTAAGTCCAATGGCGACTTGGATCGTCGATAGTTCCAACCGCTCTGCTTGAAGTGGCGGCCTATGTAGTCTCAATGTTCCGACGCTGACCCGCCTAGAGACCCATCCGGATGTTCCAGCACCTCCACAATTCGAATGCCGATACCGACTAACAGGGGTCGCGCGATGAACGTGCGCAGAGCATGCCGCGGATCCGTATCCGAGATTCACGGTGCACGGCGTCCCGAGTCCACGCGCGAACAAAAGATCACTCGCACCAGGAACGCGGCCGAACCGGAGAGGGTCGGATCGGAGCGGGTCGCACCGGGGAGCTTAGGACAGGTAAAGGCGCCAAAGATGATCCAGGCGGGGGACCGTGGGGGAGGCTACTCTGCTCACAGCTTCATTCCAAAAGAGCACCGCGGCCGACGCCACGTCTACGCATCATCCGCGCGACTATCGGCGTGGGCGCGAGTAACGGTTCCAGCATCGACACTCCCACACCCACATCCCGAGTCGCTTCGGACTGTAGGGGACTGCGATCACGTTGCGGGTGGAGCTGTTGGAGATACTGATCATTGATTGCCGAGTCCCAGCTGGGGGCAAGCCAAATCAACTCCCGCCCTACGGCTTGGGACGTCCGCTCACGATCCTGGGCGAGCCCCTGCATCGAGGATGCAACAATCCCACGGCCGGCTCGGACTCGACCCAGGCCTATCAGTGCCGCCAGCGTCCAAGCCGGGGTCCAAGACGATCACGGAACGCTCCAGTATGTGCCAAACCCACCTTTAAACCAACAGGGGAGCAGTACCCGAGTGCGGGGCCTCGACCTCATGTCGCAGATGCGCAAGAGGGTTCAGCATCGCTTAGCTCCGAGCGCTGCAGTGGTAATCGCTCGCAGTCCCAGACACGACAGTAACCAGGGCGAACGATCGACAAGCACTCCACCTAGCGTCAAGCACCCATCTAGCGCGGCATAGTCGCGGGTAACTCCCCGCCCCTGTTGTTCCCAGCGGCAGGCACCAACCCCTGGCCATTCCGCGTTCCAGACGCCCAAAAGGCCGCCTAACGCACGCTGCACCCAGTCGTACGGATCCGCGGCCCCAGTACATCGGCCACCACTGAACACGGCTAGACGATGGCTGTTGCTTCTAGCGCCACGCCTGCTCGTCCAGCCTCCCGGGAGGGATCGGGTGGAAAATGGTGAGTTCGACGCGCGGGAGCGAAGGGCGGCAAGGCGTGGCCGAGCCCATCGCTACTACGGACAACCTACCTTCAGTGTCTCCAACCGCAGACGCCGCGTCTTTTGAGCGGCATCATGGGCGTGGCCGAATGCCGGAAATCCCCTCCTAAACGCTGAGTGGGGTGAAGCAGGATGACCAGGTGGGCTTCCGAGACGCCTCAGGTCGCCGATCATTCAACACGTACTGCGAGTCGACTACCAAATACCGAAGCGCTTACCCTGAATCGGTCCCGGTCTAGTCTTCAATCCTCGGTTTCACGTGAAACCGACCGCGCCGGCCGCCTATCCCGGCGTGACTACCAGACGACCTGACGGACTGACTTGTTTAGAGATCAATCCCGGCGGCCACCGGCGCACACGCTCCCGGACCGGCTGTTTCACGTGAAACATGTGCACCTCAACGACGCACAGGAGGCGCTGGCTCACTTGGCGCAGCATGCACGGACAAATATGCTCGGACTATCGGTCCGTCACCGGCTGAAGTTCAGCCCACGGTCGTGCGCTGTGGGGGCGCAGAGTTTAGGTTGAACGTCAGATTCCTGCGTCAACGACGAAGAATTGAGCGAAGCCCCAAGTTCAACCTAGGAGATCCAGACGAAGGTCAATTGAAGGCCAGGACCCATGTTGTTCACCTAAATCGCGAAAACCTATGTTGTCAAAGGAAGCCAGCAGCTGCGGCCGAAGCTTAGGAGAACTCGACATTCCTGCCACGGAGGAATACTCCGGCCAGCTCGAGCGGAAGCACTCGGGAGAGCAACCAACTGTTCGCCTGCCGAAGGGACTCACATCGGCCCACCGCATCGGGCACATAGAGGACCGACTCCTATCCGCATGCGCCCCGGACCGAGTGCACGTCAGCCCGATGCGTTTCACGTGAAACACACGTGACAACACAGAGTTGAGGGCCCGCAGCGACGGAAACTTCCAGCGAAAACGTGCGGGACTGGTGCGCTCGCTGCGGTACCGCGTCAACGCGGCAGCACGAATACGGCTCCCTCCTCGATGAACATGGCCACAGAACCAACCGATTTCCGCGCACCTCACGATCACCCATTAAATGAAAATGGGGCCGGCCTCCTCAGAAGCAAACCCCAATTCCCTGGAAATCGGACGGCTAGCCTTCATCCCCGGGCGACAAAACATCCATGATGCGGTTCAGATCCTCAACGCTCGCAAACTCAATGCTGACCCGTCCCTTTCGGGCACCCAAGGTGATCTTGACGTTGGTGTCCAGCCGATCGGAAAGAGAAGACGCAAGGTAGTCGAGGCGCTCATGGCGCGCATTCGGGCGCGGGATGCTGTTCTTAGGCGGCACAGTAGGATCCTGGTACAACGCCACTGCTTCCTCAGTAGCCCGTACGGACATTCCTTCAGACACAATCTTCTGCGCGAGACGCTCCATCGCGGCTGCGTCGGGAAGAGCGAGCAATGCACGAGCATGGCCGGCCGAGAGCACGCTTGCGGCAACGCGACGTTGCACGAGGGGAGGAAGTTTGAGGAGACGAAGGGTGTTGGACACCTGCGGCCGCGACCGTCCGATCCGATCGGCCAGCTGCTCGTGGGTGGTACCGAAGTCCTCCAGGAGCTGCTGGTAGGCAGCTGCTTCTTCCAGAGGGTTCAGTTGGCTTCGGTGGAGGTTCTCCAGCAAAGCATCGCGCAGGAGGTCGTCATCATTGGTGTCGCGAACGATCGCGGGAATGGTTTCGAGCCCGGCGGCCTGTACAGCCCTCCATCGCCGTTCACCCATCACCAGTTCGTACGGTTCTCCACCCTTTTCGGTTGAAGTACGCACAACAATTGGCTGGAGGACGCCTATTTCCTTGACGGAGTGAACCAGCTCCGCCATGTCGTCCTCGTCGAAGACGCTGCGCGGTTGCTTGCGGTTGGGATGAATGTCCCCGACCGGGATTTCGGCGAAGCGCGCCCCGGGAACCTCGACCAGTTGGACCTCGGGCGATTCCGCGGGAAGAGACTCAGAGAAAGCGTCATCGGCAGGCTCGGCAGGCTCAGACGCTGACTGCTTTTCATCGGCGGTGATCTTCACAGCGGGCGACTTCGCAGCAGGAGCCTTTGCCGCCGTCGTGCTCCTGGTCGAAGAGCCTCGCGAAGGCGAGCTCTTCGCTACCTCGGTCTCAGGCACTTCAGGAGCATCCACCGTCTCCGGGGTCTTGCGTGCCTCAGGGAAGAAGAGATCCACAGGGCGGGACGTCGGAACGCCACTGCCCGATGCACCAGCCGAAGCGGAGCTGGGAATGAGAGCCCCAAGACCCCTACCCAGGCCTCGTCGCTTTTCGCTCATTAGTATGTCCCTCCGGTGGAATGGCAAGAATAGAGCCCGCCAAGGATATTGCAGTGATTAAGGAAGTCTAGCGCTCGGCGATTTCCGCGGCGGCTTCCATGTAGGACAACGCGCCGCTGGATGACGGATCGTAGGTCATCACCGTCTGTTGGTAGCTCGGAGCTTCCGAGATGCGCACGGAGCGGGGAACCACGGCGCCGAGAACTTGTTCCGGGAAATGTTGCCGGACTTCGGAAGCCACCTGTGCGGCCAGGTTCGTGCGGCCGTCGTACATGGTGAGGAGGATGGTGGAAACGACCAGATCAGCATTGAGGTGCTTCTGGATCATTTCGATGTTCTTAAGGAGTTGGCTCAGGCCTTCCAATGCGTAGTACTCACACTGGATCGGAATGAGCACCTCGCTGGCAGCGCAGAATGCGTTGACCGTCAGCAGGCCCAGGCTGGGCGGGCAGTCGATGAAGATGAAGTCCAGGCGACCTTCACCGTTCTTTGCGCGTTCCTTCGAATACACATCGATTGCGCGGCGCAGGCGCTGCTCGCGTGCCACGAGGGAAACCAATTCAATTTCGGCACCCGCCAGGTGAATGGTTGCCGGCGCGCAGATGAGATTGGGAATATCAGGGCAAGGAGCCACAACGTCACGCAGCGGGAGATCGTTGATCAGCACATCGTAGATACTGTCGACGTCGGCGTGGTGCTCAATGCCGAGAGCGGTGGAGGCATTTCCTTGGGGATCGATGTCGATCACCAGGACATTGAGTCCAGCAGAAGCCAAAGCGGCCGCAATATTCACGGTCGTGGTGGTCTTTCCGACGCCGCCCTTTTGATTGGACACGGTAAATATCCGGGTCTTCTCCGGCTTGGGGAGCTCGCGCCCCAGCAGCCGTTCGCGACGTCGGGTCTCGTTGGCGAGCTGGCGCGCAATAGGGCTGGAGTCGTCAATGGAGTCCATGACGTTGTCGTGTCCGGCAATCAGGGTTTCACGTGAAACAGCGGCGTTCGCAACCGAATTCGTGCGCATCAGCGCAGACTCAAAGGACGCCGAGGGTGCAGCCATGGCCCGAGCCGACCCCAAGGAAATAAATGGCGGGATCCGCTGGGTGGAGGTTTCGCTACTGCCCACTGTCACACTCTCACTCTCATTCGGCTCTAGCTGCCGTTCTCTAGCTTAACCGCTCAGTTGCGGACACGCGGGACACAGCGCCGAAGCTAAGCGATCTTCCGCTGTTTGTTAACGACGATCCGCACCACTGTGGTGGGTTCTTCCAGCAGCTCCTGCCCACAAACCACAACAGACGTTTCCACGCCGCCGAGCCTGCGGATGACTTTTGCTGCTTGCTCAATCTCCTCAGCAGCACTGCGGCCCTTGATCGCAACCACTTCACCCTTGCCGTTGAGCAAGGGAATGGTCAAGCCAGCGAGCTTGGACAGCGCAGAGACAGCCCGCGCCGTGACAACGTCCGCGTCGACCATTCCCACTGCGAGTTCGGCCCGGGTGCGCATGACGGTGACATTGCCCAGCCCGAGGTCGTCCACTACTTCCTGAAGCCAGATGACGCGTCTCTCCAGGGGTTCGATCAGCGTGAGTTCAAGATCGGGGCGTGCAATCGCCAGGCACAAGCCCGGAAGCCCGGCGCCGGAACCAACGTCCGCAACGTGGCTTCCGTGGGCAATCGCCGACTCGATGACCGCGCAATTGAGAACGTGCCGGCTCCACAGGCGCGGAACCTCGCGCGGGCCAATCAGCCCGCGCTCGGTTCCTGACGTCGCCAGATGCTCTACGTACCGCTGGGCGAGACCCAGCCGGTCACCGAAAATCTTCTCTGCCGCCTGCAGTTCGGCTGCCGTAATTTCAACCATGATCCGTTAGTCGGCCGAAACCACGATGTGGCGGCCGGCGCCTTCGCCCTCGGACTCGGATACGAAGCCGAGGTCCGCAACAGCGTCGTGCACAATCTTGCGTTCGTAGGCACTCATTGGTTCAAGTGCCACAGAGGCGCCGGTCTCCTTGACTTTCGCAACGGCGTCTTCGGCAATCTGCTGCAGATCGCCGGCACGTTCCTTGCGGTAGCCGTTGATGTCGAGCACCAGGCGGGACCGGTTCTCAGTCGCCGACAGCACGGACAGGCGAGCGAGTTCCTGAAGGGCTTCGAGCACTTCACCGTCGCGGCCTACCAGGCTCTCAAGACCCTCCGAGTCGTCTTCAGCCGCGATGGAGATGTAGGTGCGGCCGTTGCGGATCTCAATGTCGATGTCGCCGTCGATGTCGGCAATGTCGAGGAGTTCCTCGAGGTAGTCTGCGGCGACGTCCCCCTCTTCCTCAAGGCGGCTCAGGGAAGTGCCTTTGCCGGCAGCAGTGCCCTCTTCGGAAGTTTCTTCTGTGGCTTCTGCCAGTTCCTCGGCAGCAGCGGCCGTTGCCTCTTCGGTGCTTTCAACAGACATTACTTCTTCTTCCTGTTCTTACGTTGTGGCTGGATGCGCTGCTGTGCTTTGACCTCGACGGCGGCCACTTCGGCAGCGACGTCTGCGTCCTTCTTACCGCCCAGGAGGGGGTGGGAAGGCAAGCCCTTGGCTGCGCGACGTTCAGCGAGCGCCTTCGCCGCGGGGGAACCCGGAGTCGGCATGCGGCGGATGACAAAGAACTGCTGGCCCATGGTCCACAAGTTGGTGGTGGTCCAGTAGATGAGCACACCAATCGGGAAGTTGATGCCACCCACACCGAAGACGAGCGGCAGGATGTAGAGCATCATCTTCTGCTGGCGCATGAACGGGCTGGCCATGGCCTCTTCGGACATGTTCTTGGCCATGATCTGCTTCTGCGTGATGAACTGCGAAGCCGTCATGGCCAGGATCATCACGATAGAGAGGACCCACACGACCGTCTGGTCGCCGCCACCGCCGCCGTGGAGCAATGAAGCGGAGAGTGGGGCACCGAAGATGCTGGACGCATCGAACTGCACAACCTGCTCATGGCTCAAAGCACCGATGCCGTTGCCGCTTTCCTTCGCGGCACTGATACCGGAAAGCACCTGGAACAGCGCGAAGAAGAACGGCATCTGGATCAGCATGGGCAAACAAGCGGAGAACGGGTTGGTGCCGTGCTTCTTGTACAGCGCCATCTGTTCCTGCGCCATCGCCTGGCGGGAGAGCTGGTCGGTCTTGCCCTTGTACTTCGCCTGCATCTTCTTCAGATCAGGCTGAAGCAGCTGCATGCCTCGCTGGGCCTTGATTTGCTTGACGAAGACAGGGATCAGGGCGGCACGGATCACCAGCACCAAGCCGATGATGGACAGCGTCCAGGTCCAGCCGTTCTCCGGCGGCAGGCCGATGAAACTCAGCCCGTCGTGGAACCCCAGCATGATCGCGGACACTAGCCACTTGAACGGGGCCAGAATTGTTCCAAAGATGTCCATACGTTTTCCCTATTTCCTCAGGCCGCTGTGCGGCGACCGTCTTCATCAGACCACACAGCCAGGAACTGGTCCGGGTTGTTCAGTACAACAATTGTGGGCGTCCGGCCTTCGGGCCAGTGACGATGTCCGGCGGGGACGTGGTCCACACCGCCGGCGTTCCAGGGGTGGCAACGCGCAAGGCGCCGCACTCCGAGCCAGCTTCCCTTGACGGCACCATGTACCGTCACCGCTTCGAGGGCATACGCCGAGCAGGAGGGGAAGAACCGGCACACCTGGCCGTACAAGGGAGAGATGATCCTGCGGTACGTCTTCAGCAAGATGATGAGGACGTTGCGCGGCAGCTCCCACAAAAATGTTCCGAGGATCCTCGGAGCGACTCTAAAGAAGCGGACGACGGCGGAGCTCAGCTCATGCACGCGGTGTCCCTTCCGTTGTGGTGCCCTGGGTGGGCGAAACAACCCGCGGAGAGGATCCGCCGAGCCGTTTCGTGGTTGCCGCCAAGGCGGCGTTGTAATCCGTCAGCAGCTGGTCCCAGCTCGCCGTTGCAGCCGCGGGCAACGCCCGGACCACAACAGCAAGACCCATGCCATGCCTATTCAAAGACAATGCACCTGCTTCTCTCAGTCTCCTCTTAACGAGGTTCCTGGTCACAGCGTTCCCGACAGCTTTGGAAACGATGAAGCCGATGCGGCTCGGTTCTCCGGCACCGATAGGTGCCGTATATAACACTAAGTTCCGGCGTCCATTGCGGACGCCGGAACGTACAGTTGTTGAAAAGTCGGTAGAAGTCCGCAGACGGTTACGGGTGGCTAGCACCTATTGACTCGCTTGGAAGGCTGACCGACGAGTCAGTTATTTAGGCCGACAGTTCGACGCGGCCCTTGCCACGACGGGCGGCCAGGATGGCACGGCCGGCACGGGTGCGCATACGAAGGCGGAAGCCATGCTTCTTGGCCCGACGGCGGTTATTCGGCTGAAAAGTCCGCTTGCTCACGTTAGTTACTCCAGTGGATCAAAGGTGCGCCCACCCGATCAAAAGGGGAAGAACTGGCCGACGCTAAGTTTATTGAGTATCCGCCGCCGCCCAACGCCGGATTTACCGGAAGTGCGGGTGGTCAAAAAGCGGACACATAGGACTTCACAACGTTAGGGCAAAAAGACCCCCCAGGTCAAACCGGGAGGCGCGGAGCCCGCTATCCCCAGCTGTGGCTAAGTACCCCCGCCAGCCTGTGGATGAAGTGGCTCACAGACCCCGTTTCAGAACCACAACGGTGTAATTATCCACAAGCTTCTTCCCAGCTATCTTCTGGAGTTTCCATCCCCTAGAGTGTCTCAGTAGCCGATTATCCACGGACTGTGCATAACCCTGTGGATTCGGTTTGGAATCCACTCATGGTTTGGACCTTCGGCTGCCGCAATCCAGGCAAGCAAGCACTCGAGGGAACCAATTGATGACGGTAGACGAAGCCAACCACGCCAACACGGTCGGAAGTTCCTGGCGGCGGGTGCTGAGCCTGCTGGAACAAGACGATCGCGTCACACCCCGGCAGCGCGGTTTCGTTATCCTTGCCCAGGCGCAGGGCCTGATCGGTTCCACCCTCTTGGTCGCCGTACCCAACGAGCTGACCCGCGAGGTTCTCCAGACGCAGGTCAAGGACGCCCTCGATGACGCCCTCCGCAGCGTCTTTTCCGACGACATCCGGTGCGCAATCGACGTCGACACGGATCTGGTGCCCATCCACGAAGAGCCGGCCCCCGCCGTCGAACTCTCTTCCGCGAACGACCTGGCCGTGGAACTGAAGCCGCAGCCCACCCCGCCGAGTACTTCGCACGAATTCGGCCGGCTCAACCCGAAGTACGTCTTTGACACCTTCGTGATCGGTTCTTCCAACCGATTCGCCCATGCTGCCGCCGTCGCGGTCGCGGAAGCACCGGCCAAGGCCTACAACCCGCTGTTCATCTACGGTGACTCCGGGCTTGGCAAGACGCACTTGTTGCACGCGATCGGCCACTATGCCCGCCGGCTCTACAGCGGCATCCGGGTCCGCTACGTGAATTCCGAAGAGTTCACCAACGACTTCATCAACTCCATCCGCGACGACGAAGGCGCCAGCTTCAAGACTACGTACCGGAACGTCGACGTGCTCCTGATTGACGACATCCAGTTCCTGGCGGGCAAGGACCGGACGCTCGAGGAGTTCTTCCACACCTTCAACGCCCTGCACAACAACAACAAGCAGGTGGTCATCACCTCGGACCTCCCGCCGAAGCAGCTGGCCGGGTTCGAAGACCGCATGAAGTCCCGCTTCGAATGGGGCCTGCTGACCGATATCCAGCCGCCGGAACTCGAAACCCGCATTGCGATCCTCCGCAAGAAGGCCCAGAGCGAGGGATTGTCCGCCCCCGACGACGCCTTGGAGTACATCGCCTCCAAGATCTCCAGCAACATCCGCGAGCTCGAAGGCGCCCTGATCCGCGTCACTGCGTTCGCCAGCCTCAACCGCCAGCCCGTCGATGTGGCCCTCGCCGAAATGGTGCTGAAGGACCTGATCACCGACGACGGCGCCCAGGAGATCACGGCAGACCAGATCCTGAAGCAGACGGCCGAGTACTTCAAGCTCAGCATGGAAGAGCTTTGCAGCAAGTCCCGCACGCGCACCTTGGTGACCGCGCGGCAGATCGCCATGTACCTGTGCCGCGAGCTCACGGACATGTCCCTGCCGAAGATCGGCCAGGAGCTTGGCGGCCGCGACCACACCACTGTGATCCACGCGGACCGCAAGATTCGCGAACTGATGGCCGAGCGCCGTGTGATCTACAACCAGGTGACTGAGCTGACCAACCGCATCAAGCAGCAACAACGCGATTCCTGACTCACTCCCTCGAGGTACTCCATACCTTATTAACAGGCACATGTGGATAAGGCTGTGGATACTTAAGGGGACAAGCACGGTTAATGGGCTTAAAACCCTTAAGCCGTCTGTGGATCGTTAAAGACGGGCCTGGGGGTTATCCACGTCCACACCCTGTTTAAAACCCCTGTCGCCCACATATCGTGAACAGGGCTTAACCGCGGAACTGCGGGTCCAGAGGCGGTTATCCACAGTTTCCACAGGGGTTATTAACACTACTAATCCCAAAAAAATGAATTCCCTCAAATAACAATCTCCTTCCGCCCACCCAGCGACGCAGCCCGTGGCTGCCTCGAACCACAAGCCAGCAGGCCGGGGATGGGTTAATGCCCGAAGTTCCGGCTAAGCTGTCTGCATCGCGTCCATCCTTGGCGCTGCTTTGTAGTTCGCTCACTGCGGACCCTGCAGCTTTCGGGTTCCGGGCGCTGGATTTCGGGGCTCCTGGGGGAGTTTCCGGTGGAACACTGGCAGCAGCAATGAAAGGCGGCACCCTTCCGTGAAGTTCAGAGTCGAGCGGGATGTCCTGGCAGAAGCCGTCACATGGACAGCCCGGTCCTTGTCTCCGCGGCCGCCCGTCCCGGTACTCTCAGGTCTCCTGCTCAAGGCAGAAGCCGGAACAGTGAGTCTCTCGAGCTTTGACTACGAGACCTCCGCCCGTCTCGAGATTCCAGCTGACATCACCACCGAGGGAACCATCCTGGTTTCCGGGCGCCTGTTGGCCGACATCTGCCGCAGCCTCCCCTCGGCTCCTGTCGAAATTGAAACCGATGGCAGCAAGGTCACCCTCACGTGCCGTCGAAGCAGCTTCCACCTCGCCACGATGCCGGAATCCGAATACCCGCCGCTTCCGGCGCTTCCCGCCATCAGCGGAACCTTGCCCGGCGACGCCTTCGCCCAGGCCGTTTCACAAGTCATCATCGCGGCCAGCAGGGATGACACCTTGCCGATCCTCACCGGTGTCCGGATGGAGATCGAGGACGACATGATCACCCTCCTCGCTACGGACCGATACCGCCTCGCCATGCGCGAAGTTCCGTGGAAGCCCGTCACCCCGGGAATATCCACGAGTGCCCTGGTGAAATCCAAGACCCTCAACGAGGTAGCCAAGACCCTCGGTGGCAGCGGCGACATCCATCTCGCCCTCGCCGAAGACGACAGCCGGCTGATTGGCTTCGAAAGCGGCGGGCGGACCACCACTTCCTTGCTCGTCGACGGCGACTATCCCAAGATCCGGTCCTTGTTCCCGGATTCCACGCCGATCCACGCAACGGTCCAAACGCAGGAACTCGTCGAAGCCGTTCGCCGCGTGTCCTTGGTCGCCGAACGAAACACCCCGGTTCGCCTGGCGTTCACCCAGGGCCAGCTGAACCTCGACGCCGGTACCGGCGAAGACGCTCAGGCATCCGAGGAACTCGAAGCCCAGCTCAGCGGTGAAGACATCACGGTGGCCTTCAACCCGCACTACCTCGTGGAAGGCCTGAGCGTGATCGAGACCAAGTTCGTACGCTTCTCCTTCACCACGGCGCCCAAGCCGGCCATGATCACCGCCCAGGTTGACGCCGACGGCGATGACAAGGGCGACTACCGCTACCTCGTGATGCCCGTCCGCCTCCCCAACTGACTCGCAGTAGTTGTCGTTCTGGGCCCCCAAAACGACAACAAGTGCGAGTCAGTCGGGTCAATACCAAAACCACCAACGCAGGAAAGAGTTCACACCGTGCACATCGGACTGATCGGCCTTGGAAAAATGGGTTTCAACATGCGCGAACGCATGCGCAAGGGCGGGATCGAAGTCACTGGCTTCGACCGCAATCAGGACATCGCCGACGTCGCATCCGTTGACGAACTGATTGCTGCCCTTCCGACGCCGCGCCTGGTCTGGGTCATGGTTCCTTCCGGTGACATCACCAATGCCGTGATCAGCGAACTCGGCGAGAAGCTTTCCGCCGGTGACATGGTGATCGACGGCGGCAACTCGCGCTTCACCGAAGACCAGAAACACGCGGCTTTCCTGGCGTCCAAGGACATCCGCTTCGCCGATTGCGGTGTTTCGGGCGGTGTCTGGGGCCTGCAGAACGGCTACGGACTCATGGCAGGCGGCGCGGATGAGGACATCGAACTCGCCATGCCGGTGTTCGACGCGCTCCGCCCCGAAGGCGACCGTGCCGACAGCTTCGTCCACGTCGGCGGTGTGGGAGCGGGCCACTACGCCAAGATGGTCCACAACGGGATCGAATACGGTCTGATGCAGGCTTACGCCGAAGGCTACGAGCTGCTCGCGGCCAAGGACATCATCAAGGACCTGCCCGGCACCTTCCGTGCCTGGCAAAAGGGCACGGTTGTCCGTTCCTGGTTGTTGGACCTCATGGTCAAAGCCTTGGACGAAGATCCGGGCCTGGCCTCCATCGGGGACTACGTCGAGGATTCCGGCGAAGGCCGATGGACCGTTGAAGAGGCGATTGCCAACGCGATCCCGGCCCCGGCGATCACTGCTGCGCTCTTCGCCCGCTTCTCCTCCCGCGAAGACAACTCACCGGCCATGAAGATGGTGTCCGCGCTGCGCAACCAGTTCGGCGGACACGCCACCCGTCCGGCCAACTAGGCCCCGGTCGACCAGCAGTACGCGTGTACCTCGAACATCTTTCGCTGACCGATTTCCGCAGCTACGCGCAGGTTGACCTCAAGCTCGGCCCCGGCGCCACGGTCCTGGTGGGGTCCAACGGCATCGGCAAGACGAACCTCATGGAAGCCATCGGATACCTGGCCACCCTGAGTTCACACCGCGTGAGCACGGATGCGCCGCTGCTGCGCTTCGGCACGGATCGCGCGTTGATCCGGGCGAAGCTCGTCCGTGGCGAACAAACCACGGTGGTCGAGCTCGAAATCAATGCCGGCCGTGCCAACCGTGGCCGGATCAACCGTGGGAATCCTGTACGCGCCCGGGACATCCTGGGCATTTGCCAGACCGTGCTTTTCGCCCCTGAGGACCTTGCCTTGGTCAAAGGTGATCCGTCCAATCGCCGTCGATTCCTCGACGAACTGCTGGTCAGCCTCATGCCGGTGCACGCGGCGACCCGCAGCGACTACGACCGCGTGCTCAAACAGCGCAACGCCCTCTTGAAATCGGCCCGCACCGGAAAATTCACCGCTGGCCACGAGGCGACGCTCGATGTTTGGGACCAGCACATGGCGCGGGCCGGTGCCGAACTCCTGCATGCACGGCTGGAACTCGTGGAACGGCTCCGACCTCATCTCAAGAGCGCTTACGCGCAACTGACGGATGGATCCAAAGAGGCCGGCGCGGTCTACCGCTCCACCCTTCAAGGCGTCTTGGACGACGACGGCGGTCCCGCCGAGCGGCCCGCTGAAGGTTCGGAGGGGGTCGAGGACCTCCGCTTGCTGTCCGTGGATCAACTCACTGAGCGCTACGTCCAGGCCTTCGCTGGATCGCGCCGCAAAGAGTTGGAACGCGGTATTTCCCTGGTCGGACCCCACCGTGACGAACTGGAACTGGTTCTGGGCCAAGCTCCGGCCAAGGGCTATGCCTCCCATGGTGAGACATGGTCCATGTGCCTGTCCCTGCGCCTGGCCTCGTACTACGTCATGCTCGATGACACCCGCACCGGCGGTTCCGCTCCGATCCTCATCCTCGACGATGTGTTCGCCGAACTGGATGTGCAGCGCAGGCGTAAACTGGCTGCAATAGTGGCCGGCGCCGAGCAGGTGTTGGTGACGGCCGCCGTCGACGCCGACATTCCCGAGGAACTGGCGGGGCGACGCGTAAAGGTTGTGCCCGGAGGCATTGATGGAGAAGGATAGCCCCGGCGGACGCCAGCCGGGCAGGGACCCTGACGAGATTGACGCTGCCCAATCAGCTTTGAACCGGATGCGCGAAGCGGCCGCCGCGCGGGGCGAAATCCGCCGCGCCGCCCCGCGGACGGGCGCCGCCCCTCAACGCAAGGGCGTCCGCGACACCCGCGGATTCAGCCAATTCCACGGCACCGGCCGGGATCCGCTTGGCCTGGGGAAAGTCGTCGGGAGGCTCGTGGCCGAACGGGGCTGGACGTCTCCAGTGGCCGTCGGCTCCGTGATGGCAGAGTGGGATGCCTTGGTGGGGCCGGAGATTTCCGCGCATTGCACTCCGGAGAGCTTCACCGACACCACGCTCCACGTCCGCTGCGATTCCACCGCGTGGGCAACGCAGCTCAGGCTCCTGAGCACCAGCCTCCTGGACATGTTCCGAAGGGAACTCGGAGACGGAGTGGTGACGTCCATTCAAGTACTCGCGCCCACCGCACCGAGCTGGCGCAAGGGCGGCCGAAGCGTCAATGGGCGGGGCCCCCGGGATACCTACGGGTAACTTCATCGGCTCCCGCGTCAGCGGATTTGCTTGAACGGCGCACAGGGGCGAGAAACCTCCCCGGACCGTACAGCTCCCTAGAGGGTGCCGTTTTGGCGGCTTGCAGATGGGGCCAGCGGCCTCCCAGAGCTAGTTTCCTCAGCATAAGGGCCGGGTTTTGCAAGGAACTGCGCTCAGTCACGATAGAATCGGCATAGACAACTGGGCGCCGGTGAACGTTGATTGGCTCCGCTGAACAGCACTTGTAGAAGCGGATCCGCCATTGACGAAGTAGCCGGCGTTAGCAGTGACGTCCCTGTTGGCGGCTGCCGTATCCCTGTGGTGTGTCCTGACGGACGTGCTTCCTTGGTGCGGTGACGGCTGGCGACCATCGAACACGGAGGAGTCGAAAGCGCCTGTGGCTAACGACAATGCAGAGACCTTGGCAGTAGATCCCGCGAAGGAGAACGCCCATAAGCCTGACACACCCTCGGGGTCCAAGGAGTACGGTGCGAGCGACATCACCGTTCTTGAGGGTCTCGAAGCGGTGCGCAAGCGCCCGGGTATGTACATCGGATCCACAGGTCCGCGCGGCCTCCACCACTTGGTGTACGAAGTGGTGGACAACTCGGTGGACGAAGCCCTTGCCGGGTACTGCAGCCATATTGAAGTGACTCTCCAGGCCGACGGCGGCGTCAAGGTCGTGGACGACGGCCGTGGCATTCCGGTGGATATGCACCCCACGGAAAAGAAGCCGACCGTCGAAGTTGTCATGACGATCCTGCACGCGGGCGGCAAATTCGGCGGCAGCGGCTATGCCGTGTCCGGTGGCCTCCACGGCGTCGGTATTTCCGTTGTCAACGCGCTTTCGCGCAGGGTCGACACCGAGGTGCGTCGCCAGGGCCACGTTTGGCGGATGACTTTCGCCGACGGCGGCAAGCCACAGGGTGGACTCGTCCAGGGCGAAGCAACGGACCAGACCGGAACGTCCCAGACGTTCTACCCGGACGGGACGATCTTCGAGAGCACCGATTTCGATTTCGAAACCCTCCGCGCTCGATTCCAGCAGATGGCCTTCCTCAACAAGGGCCTGCGCATCACCCTCACGGACGAGCGTCCTGTTGCAGGAGCAGGCGACGATGACCTGGATCTTGACGCAGTTGTCACCGATGGTGAAGTGGCGGCGGAACACCGGACGGTGGTTTACCAGTACGACGACGGTCTGCTCGACTACGTGAAGCACCTGAACTCGAACAAGAAGGTCGACGTCGTCCACGAGGATGTCATCGCCTTCGAAACCGAAGACACTGAGCGGCACATCGCCGTCGAGGTCGCGATGCAGTGGACCACGGCCTATTCCGAGAGCGTGCACACTTACGCCAACACCATCAACACGCACGAGGGCGGCACCCACGAAGAAGGTTTCCGTGCCGCGATGACTTCGCTCATCAACCGCTACGCGCGCGAGAAGACCATCATCAAGGAAAAGGATGACAACCTCACCGGTGACGACATCCGTGAGGGCCTCACAGCCGTCATCTCAGTGAAGTTGTCCGAACCCCAGTTCGAGGGCCAGACCAAGACCAAACTGGGTAACTCCGAGGTCAAGGGCTTCGTCCAGCGGGTGGTCACCGACCAGCTTGGCGACTGGTTGGAACGAAATCCCGGCCCGGCCCGCGACGTTATCCGCAAGGCTGTCCAGGCTGCCCAAGCCCGTATGGCCGCCCGCAAGGCACGCGACAACGCGCGTCGCAAGAGCCCCCTGGAATCCTTCGGGATGCCGGGCAAGCTGTCGGACTGCTCCTCAAAGGACCCCGCACGCTGCGAGGTCTACCTCGTGGAGGGAGACTCCGCCGGAGGTTCGGCCAAACGTGGCCGGAACCCCGAAACCCAGGCCATCCTGCCGCTGCGCGGCAAGATCCTGAACGTGGAGCGCGCACGCCTGGACAAGGCCCTCGGCAACAACGAAGTCCAGTCCATGATCACGGCCTTCGGAACCGGGATCGGCGAGGACTTCGACATCTCCAAGCTTCGGTATCACAAGATCGTCCTGATGGCCGATGCCGACGTGGACGGCCAGCACATCACCACGCTGCTGATGACGCTGCTATTCCGCTACATGCGTCCGCTGATCGAGAACGGCTATGTCTACCTGGCCCAGCCGCCGCTGTACCGGATCAAGTGGTCGAACGCCCCTCACGACTACGTTTACAGCGACCGTGAACGTGACGCCAAGCTGGTCTCCGGCCAGGCCGCCGGCCGCCGGATCCCCAAGGACAACGGCATCCAGCGCTACAAGGGCCTCGGCGAAATGGACTACACCGAACTCTGGGACACCACCATGGACCCGGACCACCGCACGCTCCTGCAAGTCACCATGGACGATGCCCTGGCGGCCGACCAGACCTTCTCCGTACTGATGGGTGAGGATGTTGAATCGCGCCGGAACTTCATTCAGCAGAACGCCAAGGACGTCAGGTTCCTGGATATTTAGGACTTCAAAGCCCTAGGAATATTCCAGTACTGACATATACCTGAAACGGAAATCATAAAATATGAGTGACGAAACACCCGAGATTCCCGCCGAGTCGGCCGGCATTCCGGAACCCGTACTTGAGGGCGATGTGCTGACCGACCGCGTAGACCAGGTGGACCTGCAGACGGAAATGCAGCGTTCCTACCTGGACTATGCGATGGCGGTTATCGTTGGCCGTGCGCTTCCGGACGTCCGCGACGGCCTGAAGCCCGTCCACCGCCGAGTGCTCTATGCGATGTTCGACGGCGGCTACCGCCCGGACCGCTCCTTCAACAAATGCGCCCGCGTCGTGGGCGAGGTCATGGGCCAGTACCACCCGCACGGTGACACCGCGATCTACGATGCCCTGGTCCGCCTCATCCAGGACTGGACGATGCGCTATCCGCTGGCTTTGGGCCAGGGTAACTTCGGTTCCCCGGGCAACGACGGAGCCGCGGCTCCGCGATACACCGAAACCAAGATGGCCCAGCTGGCCATGGAAATGGTCCGCGACATCGACGAGGAAACCGTCGACTTCCAGGACAACTACGACGGCAAGAACCAGGAACCCACCATCCTGCCGGCGCGTTTCCCCAACCTGCTGGTCAACGGTTCCTCCGGAATCGCCGTCGGCATGGCCACCAACATCCCGCCGCACAACCTCCGCGAAGTGGCCGACGGCGTGCAGTGGTATCTGGCCAACCCCACGGCCAGCCGCGAGGAGCTTCTTGAGGCGTTGCTCGTCCGCATCAAAGGTCCGGACTTCCCGACCGGTGCAACGATCCTCGGCCACAAGGGCATCGAGGACGCGTACCGGACGGGCCGCGGCTCCATCACCATGCGCGCCGTAGTCAACGTCGAGGAACTCCAGGGCCGCACGTGCCTGGTGGTCACTGAGCTCCCCTACCAGGCAAACCCGGACAACCTTGCCATCAAGATCGCCGAACTGGTCAAGGACGGCAAGATCCAGGGCATCGCGGACCTTCGCGACGAGACGTCCGGTCGTACCGGACAGCGGCTGGTGATTGTGCTCAAGCGCGACGCGGTGGCCAAGGTGGTGCTCAACAACCTCTACAAGCACACCCAGCTGCAGGACAACTTCGGCGCCAACATGCTGGCGATCGTCGACGGCGTACCCCGCACGCTGAGCCTGGACGCCTTCATCCGGCACTGGGTGGCCCACCAGATGAGCGTCATTGTCCGGCGGACCCGCTACCGCTTGCGCAAGGCCGAGGAAGAGGCGCACATCCTGCGCGCGCTTCTCAAGGCCCTGGACATGCTGGACGAGGTTATCGCGCTCATTCGGGCCTCCAACACCACCGAGGCCGCCCGCGATGGCCTGATGGGGCTGCTGGACATTGACGAGCTCCAGGCCCGCGCCATCCTGGACATGCAGCTCCGCCGGCTTGCCGCGTTGGAACGGCAGAAGATCCAGGACAGGCACTCCGAGCTTGAGGCCATGATTACGGAGTTCAACTCGATCCTGGCCTCCGAGCAGCGCCAGCGCGACATCATCAGCCAGGAACTGGCCGAGATCGTGGCCAAGCATGGCGATGACCGCCGGACCCACATCCTCATGGGCTTCGACGGTGACATGTCCATGGAAGACCTGATCCCCGAGGAAGAAGTGGTGGTCACCATCACCCGCGGTGGATACGTCAAGCGCACCCGCAGCGACAACTATCGTTCGCAGCAGCGAGGCGGCAAGGGCGTCAAGGGCGCCCAGCTTCGCGGCGACGATGTCGTGGAGCACTTCTTCGTCACCACAACCCACCACTGGTTGCTGTTCTTCACCAACCTGGGCCGCGTGTACCGGGCGAAGGCGTACGAGCTTGCCGAGGCAGGCCGTGACGCCAAGGGACAACACGTGGCAAACCTTCTGGCCTTCCAGCCGGACGAACACATCGCCCAGGTCCTGGACCTGCGCGACTATGAGCAGGCCCCGTACTTGGTGCTCGCCACCAAGAACGGCCTTGTGAAGAAGACGCGCCTGGAGGATTACGACACCAACCGCACGGCCGGCGTGATCGCCATCAACCTTCGGGATGAGGACGAGCTTGTCTCGGCGCAGCTTGTGTCCGAAACCGACGATCTCCTCCTGGTTTCCCGCAAGGGCCAGTCGATCCGCTTCACGGCGACCGACGAGGCACTGCGTCCCATGGGGCGCGCCACCTCGGGTGTGACCGGCATGAAGTTCCGCGAAGACGACGAACTCCTCGCGGCCGACGTCGTCCAGGATGGCTCGTTCGTGTTCGTGGTGACCGAAGGCGGGTACGCCAAGCGCACCGCCGTCGAAGAGTACCGGCTCCAGGGCCGTGGCGGCCTGGGCATCAAAGTGGCCAAGCTCCAGGAAGAGCGAGGTGACCTTGTCGGTGCGTTGATCGTCAACGAAGAAGACGAAGTCCTGGTGGTCATGGAGGGTGGCAAGATTGTCCGCTCCGCCGTGGCCGGGGTTCCTGCCAAGGGCCGTGACACCATGGGCGTCATCTTCGCGAAGCCTGACAAGAACGATCGCATCATCGAGGTGGCCCGCAACAGCGAACGCGGCCTCGAGGAGTCCGACGACGATCAGGGCGAGGGCACGGACGACGCCTCAAGCGTCAATAGTGTCGCAAATCCTGTCGGAGGAACGTCCGGGACGGACGATGACGTAACGTTGGCTGCAAACGTCGGCGCCGATCAGGCGACCGCGACGGCCGAATCGGGATCGGCCGCAGGATCCGCTAATGGGTCCGGCGTCGAGCTGAACGAAGACAACACCGGAGGTAACGAGTGAGCAATTCGGACTCATATCCCAAGCCGAGTACGGGTGTCCCTGGAGGATTGCGGCAGCCGTCGGCTACTCCGCGGGTAGACGCACCGGCCCGTCCCCAGCAGCGCCCTGTGGCATCCGCTTCGGGTGCGGCAGGAACTGGCGCGGAAAGGGTCCCCGGTCAGCGCCCGGCCGTTCCCGGTCAGCGCCCGGCGGTTCCAGGCCAGCGTCCCGCAGGAACACAGCGCCCGGCGGGCCAGCGTCCCGCTGCGCCCGGCCAGAGGCCCGTGCAGGGCCAGCAGCGGCCCGCCCCCGGGGCTCCAGGTCTTGTGAAGCCGGCACCCAAGGCGAAGGTTCGCCGCGCCCGCCTGCTCGTCAGCAAGGTTGATCCGTGGTCTGTCCTGAAGATGGCGTTCCTGTTGTCCGTTGCCTTGGGCATCGTGACTGTGATTGCCGCAATCGTGCTGTGGACCGTTCTGGACCTCACCGGCATTTTCAACCAAGTGGACAGCCTTTTGGGCACCCTGGCAGGTTCGGAAAGCGGTGGCTTCGAACTCAAGAAGGTCGCATCGCTCGGACAGGTGGCCTCCTTCGCCACCATCATTGCCGTGGTGAACGTTGTGCTGCTGACTGCCCTGTCCATGCTGAGCGCAGTGCTTTATAACATTGCTGCAACACTCGTGGGCGGCATTGGCGTGACCCTCACCGACGACTAACCCAAACGGTCCGAATTTGAGGGAAACTGCTGGAAAACAGTGGTGAAAATACCTCGATTTGAGATCGGGCCGGGATGTGCTGTAAAGTCATGTCTCGGCCCGAAGAGGTATCGGGGCGTATAGCTCAGGCGGTTAGAGCGCTTCGCTGATAACGAAGAGGTCCCAGGTTCAAGTCCTGGTACGCCCACGGAACCTGCACAGGTTTTGCTAAAGGTTCGGGAAACTGAACCGGAACGGGGTGCATGTGAAGAAGTTGCTAGTAGTTGCAGCTGCGATCGCAGGCGTCCTGCTCTACAGGAAAGTGCAGGAATCCGAAGCCCGGAAAACAGTCTGGAGCAAGGCAACCGACACGGTTGACTAGCAAAGGCACCCGGTCCGGAGATGGTGCAAACCATCGAAGGAACTAGGGTAGTATGGATGGGTTGCTTCTTATGGGGGCATGGCGCAATTGGTAGCGCACCTGCTTTGCAAGCAGGGGGTTCGGGGTTCGAGTCCCCGTGCCTCCACCATAAGAAAGAGTCCCGGTCAGAAATGACCGGGACTCTTTGCTTTAAGCCGCCCCACTAAGGTTGGAATGTGAACTTCATAGTTGCTGCTTTGGGTGTGCTCGGCGTCGCATCATCGGGACCCCTCATCGCCGGAACGCTTGGAGCTACCTCCGTCACCGCACTGGCTATCGCCTTCTGGCGCAACGCAATTGCCGCCGTCGTCATGGCCTCGCCGGTCTTGGTCCGCGAGCCGGGCCAGTTTCGCAAAATCACCCGCACCGAGTTCACTTGGTCCGCTGTCGCAGCAGTGGCGCTGGCCTTCCACTTCGCTTGTTTCATCACGGCCCTCCAGCTCACGTCAGTCGCGGCTGCTACCGCCCTGGTGTGCCTGCAGTCTGCGTGGATCGCAGTTTTCCAGCTCCTCCGCGGCACCAGACACCGCTGGCCGGTCCTGGTGGGCCTGGGCATCGCGCTGGGCGGCGTCGTGGCCATCACGGGCTTCGATATGGGAACCTCCCCGAAAGCCCTCCTTGGTGACATCCTGGCCCTCGCCGGAGGCGCCCTGGCCGGCCTTTATACCTTGGCCGGAGGCAAAGCCCGCCAGAGCATGGGCATTGGAACGTACACGACCCTTTGCTATGGGATCTGCGCGGTCATCGTCGCCGTCCTGGCCCTCACGGGCGGCCAGCCGCTCGTAGGGTTCGACGCCCGCGGCTGGCTGGGAATCGTGGCCATCACCGCATGCGCACAACTGGTGGGCCACACCGCCTTCAACCATCTCCTGGCGACCATGAGCCCGCTGCTGGTGTCCATGATCATCCTGCTGGAGATTCCGGGCGCAGCACTTCTTGCGGCTGTCTTCCTGCACGAGTCCCTGCCGGCCGGTACCTACGCGGGACTCGCCTTGATCCTGGTTGGACTCGCCGTCGTCGTCGCCGGTCAGCGGCGGGGCAAGGGCGACCCGGAGGGCAAGATTGCGGGCCTGGGTGCCGACTGAGCTCGATTCGCGCGGCTACAGGCCGCCGCGGCGGACGCCTTGGCCTGCATTGGCCGTGTGGATGGCCCGGAGAAGCTTGGCCGGGAAGTAGACGGAAAAGAACACCACCATGGGGGCCTTCAGGGCCATTTTCTTGACGTTGTGGGCCTTGTAGGTGCGGTCGAAACGGGTCACGTAATAGCGGTAGTCGCGCGGTGAATCCTCGAGCCGGCGGGCCGACATGCCCGAGACCATCTGCGGCCAGTACTGCACCCTGAGATCGTGGTCGGCAAGGTGCAGGGACAGATCGATGTCCTCATGCATCTCGTCCTTTTCATCCAGGCAGGTTTCGTCGCGGATGGTTTCCCAGGCGGAACGGCGAAGGGCCATGTTGGATCCAAAAAGGAAGTGGTACTGGTGCTTCGCAAGCCGAAGCATGAGTTGGCGCATTTTGTCGTCGGCTTTGAGTCCGAATCGACGCATGGGCATGTCGTAGTAGACCACGGGACCCGTGGCCGCCTGCACCGATGGATCGGCGAAGGCCTTTTGGACCTGCTCAACCCAGTCAGGCTCGACAACGGAGTCGGCATCGATCCGGCCGAGGATGTCCGACGTGGCGCTATTGAGGCCAAAGTTGCGGGTGGGGATGAGTCCTTGCGCCTTGTCCTGGCTCAGCAGGATGATGGGGCTCTCCGGGTATTCCTGCTGCATTTGCTGGACGATCTGCGCAGTGCGGTCAGTGGATCTGTTGTCCACGACGATGATCTCGTCCGCAGGCACTGACTGGTAGATGGCCGCGATCAGGCATTGCCGCACGACGCTTTCCTCGTTGTACGCCGGGATGATGATTGAAACACTCGGCTTCACGGGTGCGACGGCTGCGTTGGTTGCTGCATCTACGAAAGATCTATCGGCTGGCATCACCATAAATCTAACATCAGGGCGGTGTTCCTCAAGGAAGCCTCCGGTGACTAGTGGCCAAACAATTGAAGGGATCCCGGCGAACCGGAATCCCTTCAACGCGGAGCGAATATGCGGCGTTCGCCTAGGCCTCGTGTTTGCCGGCTTCGTCCGTGGCTGCCTCGTCCTTGGCCGCTTCGTCCTTGTGCAGGCTGGCTGCGATGTTCTTTACCGCGGTCTTGGCGTCGGTTGCCACCTTGGCTGCGGTGTCCGTTGCGTCCTCGACGGCGTGCTTTGCCTTCTCGGCCGCAGCTTCGGCCTTGTCCGCTACGTTGAGCTTCACCTCGTCGACCTTGTCAGCTAGCTTGGCGGCGGCTTCGTTGGCCTTGTCAGCGACTTTTTCGGCTGCCGCTGCGGCCGGCACAGGTGATGGCGTAACCGGGACGGGGGTCTTCCACGGGTCCTCCACCGGGCGGCTGGCCCTCCACGCCGCGACGCCGGCCGCGGCAGCTGCTGCGATAACCGTGAAGATCAGGAAGCCCCGCTTTTTGGGCTTCCGGGTCTTGGCGAGTTCTTTCGAGACTGTCTTGGATGCTTCCTCAGCAGCGGCTTTCAGCTGGGCCCCGGTGGCTTGCGCTTGCTCCTGCAGATTGTGGACCACTCCCGAGTCCACCAGCTTCTGCGCGACGGCGTCCACCTGCGCGGGTGCATTCTCAAGGGCTTGGTGGACAACCACGGAGGCTTGCCCGAGCTGCTCTGAGAGCTTGGGCAGGTACTCGTCAACAACTTTGTCCCGGGCGTGGCTGAGCGCCGGAGTGGCTTTGTTAAGGGCTTCCTGGATCTTGGGTGAGGCGTCCTCGACGACGTCGTGGATCTTCGGTGCGAGGTTCGCCAGGCCTTCCTGGAGCTTCGGCGTGACGGTTGCAACGCCGTCGGCGAGGTTGTACGCAGCTGACTTCAGGCCTTCCTGAAGCTTCGGCGAAGCGGTGTCGATTCCGTGCTGGATACGGGGCACCGCCCAGTTCACAGCTGCTTCGACGCGCGGTGTCGCCCAGTCCTTGGCATTTTCGACACCATTCGCAACGGTGTGTTCAAGTTCGCGGGCAATCCGGTCCGATTTCTTCACAACTACCTCCCGATCAACATGCTCGTTTGTTGTTAGCCTACGTCGCTTGTTCGGCACCGGCTATTCATCCAGCGGATTCATGGAAGATTTCACCTAGCGCGGAACCGCCTTCCTGGCCGCCTCTGCGTTGACCCTGCGTGAAACAATGGCGATATGACCATCGCAACCGCAAAAGCAACTTTCCACACGAGCCTCGGTGACATCGTGGTTGACCTCTTCGGCAACCACGCGCCCAAGACGGTCGCCAACTTCGTTGGCCTGGCCACAGGCGAAAAGTCCTGGACGCACCCGGAGACCGGTGAAGACAAGACCGGTACCCCGCTGTACAACGGCACCATTTTCCACCGCATCATCAAAGACTTCATGATCCAGGGCGGCGATCCCCTTGGTCGCGGCATCGGCGGACCGGGCTACAAGTTCGACGACGAGATCCACCCGGAACTCAACTTCAACGCCCCTTACAAGCTGGCCATGGCCAACGCCGGCGTCCAGATGGGCAAGGGCACCAACGGTTCCCAGTTCTTCATCACCACGGTCAACACCGATTGGCTTTTCGGCAAGCACTCCATCTTCGGTGAGGTTGCTGACGAAGAGTCCAAGAAGGTTGTAGACGCCATCGAGGCTGTCCGCACCGGCATGGGCGACCGCCCTGTTGAAGACGTCGTCATCAACAGCATTGACATCGTCCAGCTCTGATCCACGGAGCCTGAGCAGCGTATGAGTTACGGAATCCCGGCGGCAGAGCCGTCAGCTGACATTCCGGTGTGCCCACGGCACCCGGACAGGCCCTCCTATGTGCGGTGCCAGCGTTGCGGGCGTCCTGCGTGCCCCGAATGCCAGCGGGCGGCCGCCGTCGGGTTCCAATGCATTGACTGCGTCAATGAAATGAAGCGTTCGACGCCGGCAGTGCGTTCCGCCTATGGCGGCGCAGTTGCGACCGGACGCCCTTTGGCGACGTACCTACTTATCGGGTTGTGCGCCCTGGTGTACGTGCTGCAATGGCTGATTCCAGGCGATGCAGTTTTCCAGCAGTTTGCTTTCGCGTCCGTTTACGCCACTCCGCAGTACGGGGCGTTCGAGCCATGGCGGATGCTGACGAGCGCTTTTGTCCACTCACAGGGCTTTGTCCTGCACATCGTGCTCAACATGTACATGCTGTGGATTTTTGGCCAGGTACTTGAGCCCGTCCTAGGCCGTGTGCGCTTCCTCGCCGTTTACCTGTTGTCCGCCATTGGCGGCTCTGTTGGTTTCCTGCTGCTGACGCCGGCGTTACCTGCAATCCCGGTCGTAGGTGCGTCAGGTGCGATCTTCGGCCTGTTCGGCGCACTGTTGGTGATCCAAAGCCGGCGCGGCGGAGACACCCGGCAATTGTGGATCCTTATCCTCATCAACGGCGTGATTGGCTTTGTTGTCCCGGGCATCGCCTGGCAGGCCCACTTGGGCGGCCTCATCACGGGTGGCCTGTGTGCCGGCGTGATCGCTTTTGCTCCGCGGGGACCGCGCCAGGCGTTGTTGCAGACCGCCGGCATGGCCCTGGTGGCCGGAGTCCTGGTCCTGGCCACCGTCCTTCGGGCCACGGCGGGCTAACAGCTCCGTAGCTTCTTACCCTAGGAGTTCCTCCAGTCGGTCCATCGACTCTTTGATGCCCGAATCCATACCGCTGGCTACTGCCATGTCACGGGCCTCCACCGAGGGAAACACGGAGTGCTGCGCCACACGTGTGCGGCCTCCGAGGTCCTCAAACCTGGTGGTATCCAAGGTGACTTGCCCCGGGGCGCCGTCGAATTCGAAGGTCTGGATGATCCGCAAAGGCTCCTGGACCTCGTGGAAGACACCCCGGAAACCGAACTCGTTGCCCTGGCCGTCCACATGCGTATAGCGGTAGCTGCCCCCCGTGCGCGCGTCGTAGGACTCCAGCCGCATTTCCAGTCGACGCGGACCCAACCATTTGACGACGAGTTCGGGATCTGTGAAAGCCTGGAACACGCGCTCCGGCGCCGCATCGAAGTCGCGGCTCGTGTCGATGAACGGCGTGCCCGCTGCGACGTCAATGGTTGTTGTGTTGGTGCTCATTGTCCTTCTCCTTTTCCGGATTGTTCTTTTGGGTTGTGCCGGCCAATAGTTCGTCCAGACGGGCGAAACGTTCCTCGGCCTGAAGCCGGTAGTTCTCGATCCACTCGGCCAAGGGACCCAGCGCCGTGGTGTTCAAGTGGCAGGGCCGGCGCTGCGCTTCCCGGCTCCTCGTGATGAGCCCTGCACCCTCGAGCACTTGAAGGTGCTTGGAGATGGCTTGGAGGGTGACGGTGAAGGGCTGGGCGATCTCATTGACGGTGGCATCGCCCAAGGCCAACCGCGCCAATATCTTGCGGCGGACAGGATCAGCGAGGGCCATGAACGCCCTATTGAGCTGGTCTTCCGGATCCAGCACCGCTATACCAATCGTGTCCGGCATGCGTCTCCCCTGCCCTGCTCCAGACTCAAGGTTTGCGGATTTCCGGGTCCTCCGCAGTACTCAAGCAAATGGTTTATCAACTAATTCATTGAATACGATCAGCGTAGAACGGCGCACTGAGTCCGTCAACACCCTGCGGATATGTTTTCCACAGGGGTTATCCACAATGTGCGTAACTTACAAGGGTGTAGTTCGATGGCGAATGGACCCTCAGGGGCGGGATGGCAGGGGCTGCGCTTTTATCTGGGGATTAACGTCCACATCTGTGGATAACTTTTGCCACACGTCTGTGGGTATGTGGATAAGAAGTGCGTTATTCCGGGTTGTGTGGACAACCTCAAGGGTGGCAGCCGCAGGAGCGCGGTATCAACAGAGTTATCAACAATGTTAATAACTCACATTGCTGTAGTTCGGTGTCTTTTTCTCCCTTGGGGGCCCGCCGTTCCGGGAGTTTTCCACCTTGTGGGCACAGTTTTTCCCCAACTGTGGATAACTTGTGGGTAGCTGCCTGTTG
>OUNM011254242.1_pt1 | contig 45196 bp, 35 predicted proteins | sample 1769961 | NCBI WGS metagenome assembly OUNM01 (sample SAMEA3914820, study PRJEB12502) | metagenome | biome: forest; material: soil | place: USA | collected 2012-03-12 | depth 0.3 m | reverse complement strand
TGCGCAAGCTCGGCCTGCACTCGGTCAGCGAGCTTGTGCGCTATGCGATTCGCAACCATATCATAGAAGCATAGGCTGAATTTGCGCAACGTTGCGTAATATGCCTACAGGATTTCCCTCGATGAATTTGGGGAGTTCCTTGAATTGGCAAATTCGAGCGCGGCACACAATCTGTGATAGTTATGAAAAACAAATCAACTCTGTCGGGTCAGCGGGGCTTCAGCCTTGTTGAGTTACTTGTCGTTATTGCGGTGATCGGAATTATCGCGGCTATCGCGATTCCCAATATCGCCAACATCACGGGCAACGCCACCTACGCCAAAAACCAGCGCAATGCGCAAAGCATCTGCTCTGTAGCCAACGCAGCCGTCGCGGCCGGTTACAACGGATCAGGTTGGACCGATAAGGGTTCCGTGATTTCGTCTTTGGCTGGTACGAATGCCATTCTGGTGACCAATGCCAACAATGCCAGCAACGTCATGTCCTTCAGCGTTTCCACCATGTCTCAGCCTGAGCAGGATGGCGCGAAGGATTTCATCAGTTTCGCAGCTCCTACCACGGTGAATTACGTGGCGGCCGGCGGCCAGGGCACGAACTAAGTAGTGTCTTAATTGGTTGCAGATCCGCCAACCAAACATGCGGGCATCCGGATGGGATGCCCGCATGGCCCTTGCGGGATCCTTGGAAGTTTACCAAATGTGGATCGCTCGTCATAAGCAATCGGGACTTCGGTCCTTCGCCTCCAGATATTCTGGGGGCTTCACGCTGATTGAGTTGATCCTCGTCATCGCGATCATCGGCATCATGAGCGCGCTCATCGTGGCGGCCATTATCAATGCCGCCAGCGATTCCCGGAAGGTCCTCGCCCGTCAGCAGCAGACGGTCGTGCAGGAGGCGCTGAATTCTTGGATCTCATTTTCCTCCAGCGGGACCAGCAGCCTCGGCAATGCCAAGGCAACCTATAATGCGTCCGCCAATCGATTGGCCCTGATCTCGGCTTACCTCGATCCCACCACCTACGCTCATTTTACGGATAACACCACGGTCGCGGCGCATCCGCAAACGGACGCCATGGTGAAAACCGGGCAGCATCTGGAATTCACGGATTGGACCGCCGAGTATCCGCGCGTGAATATGACGCCGTAGGCTGCGGGCGGAGAAAAACTCCTCCGCTTCCGGTTGCCGTTGCGTGAATTGCGTTGCGCAAGCTGACAGGAAGGTTATTCTCCTGGCGTGAAACGCGCTTTCTCCCTCGTCGAAGTTCTGGCGGCGGTCGCCATTATAGGAATCATTACGTTCCTCGCGATTCCCAATATCATCCGGATCAAGTCGGACGGTGAACAGAGCCTGGCGATTTCTCGCGCCGAGGCACTGAACATGGCCATGGCCTCCTATCTGCAAGCCAAGGGCACGGCCACCGCCACCAATCAGTGGGGCAGCCTGAGCACCGATAGCGACAAATATACGGCCCTTACGCCTTACATTGCGTTTGCCCCAGCCTACACGAATTACATGCCAAGCGGGTACTCGGTCAGCTTCACCACTCTGACGGAGAAAGCCAAGTTGTACACCTCCGGGAGCACCCAGATCGCCTACTAGTCATGGTCCGGGAATCCACCCATAGAATGGGGCGAGGTGCCGGAGGGTCTTCGGCTGGCTTTTCCCTGGTTGAGATTGTGGTGGTTATCACTATCGTCGGCATCATGGCGTTTTTGTTGCTGCCTTCTTTCCGCGAATTGCTACCGGGCAGCAGGTACTCCACGGCCTTGGCCAATATGGAATTGCTCAATCAATCCGTCCTGAAATTTAACCAGGCCAATTGGGAACTTGTGCTCACGAACAGTGCGGCCGACACGATTAACGAGGAGAAAATTGTCAGGTCGCTGCAATACCGGGGCACCGAAGCGAGCGCCTCACCGGGAGCGCCCTATCTGGATCCCACTCTGACCATCAACGGAACGGATGATGCCAGTACGTATCGGGCGCATTGGAATGGGCACATGTTTCAATTGCTCGACGCGGGCACCGCGGGTGACGGGCTGAATTTGTTGCTGATGACTTCCAGCGGGACGAGCTATACCTTCCCAAACGGTTACAAACCGGTCGGCGCGCCATGACGGAAAAAGACTGGAATCAACTGAAGCAGGGTCTGCTCGACGGCGGCTATGCGGTGGGCAACCTGCCGGAGCCCGACGAGGATTTTCACGCCTCTCTCGCGCGCGACAACGAGGTGGCTCAGGATGTTGCTCTGGAGTGGCTGGCCGGCGTCTATCAGATTCTTCCGCTTGATCCCACCCGCACGGCCTGCTCGACCCGCGCCGAGGCCATGTTCCGCAACATGGCGGTGCCCTGCGACGAGGAAGAGCCGTGGGTGCCGCTCGGCAATGCGGGCCCACTGCTGATCTGCGCGCACTACAACCCCGCGTCCACCTCCTACTGGAGCATCCCCTTCGTCTTCATCATTCCCGTACTCGTTCCGCAGGCTAAATATGAGGCGCTGAGGAGCGACTTGCAGGAACGCCTGAAGGTCAAGCCGCTCGACGAACGCGAAGCGATTCGTCTCTCCGGTCCACCGCCGCGGCGGGACGGTCTCAAAAAAGTCGTGGATTGGGTGCTCAAGGAATATCCCTTCGACGAGCAGGAGATGCGCCTTAAACTCGAGCACGAGCGCGAGGCCATGGAAAGCGCCACCCCGGCGGATCTTCTCAGCGCCCTGAAAAATTTCCCGAAGGATCTGGGGCAGGCCTTTTACCGTCTCTGTTCCTGCGAGCCATGTTTCAATGCGGACTACGCCCCTCCACAGAATATCTTTCCCGAGGTGCTCCTGGAGAAGCATGGGGTCTTCCCCATGTACTGCGGCCGGAAGATTGTCTATCTGCTCTCCAGCCAGAAAAACAACTACGCCTTCGAGGATGAATGGCTTTCGAGTGGCAACGACGCTTACGATTTTCGCACGGTCTATTCCGATCGGGAGACCATTCTCGCGGTCATCAATCGCGAGCGGGGCCGCACGGCTTCTGCGGCTACCGTCACCCAACAGGGCGAGCTGACTTATTCCGACTCCGCGACGCTGGTTGATATCGACGTGCAGGAGGTGCAGCGGATCAATCCCACCAGCATTAATGCTACTCCGGAGCAGGTGATTCACTGGGTGCTCTGGCGAGCCATTACCGGACGGGGCAGCGATCTCCACATCGAAAAATACTACAATACCGCCCGTTTTCGCGCGCGCATCGACGGCGAGATGAAGGTGATCCACTCGTGCGGCGAGGAAATGCTCCCTCGTTTTATTAGCCTCATCAAAAACTACGCCAATATGGGCCAGCGGCGGCAGGACGCGCAGGATGCCCGATTCTCGCTCATTCTCGGCAAGCGCCGCGTCGATTGCCGTATCTCCGCCATTCCCTGCCGCAAGGATCTCCAGAAGCTCACCATCCGCTTCCTCGACAAGCAGGACGGCATCAAGAAGCTGAGCGAACTGCGCCTCTCACCGCGCCAGGATACCCTGCTCTCCGACGCCATGGGCCGCGACCAGGGCCTGATCCTGGTGACCGGACCCACCGGCAGCGGCAAGACCACCACACTCTACGCGCTGCTCAACAGCATCAATTCCGAGAACATCAACATTCATACCATCGAGGACCCGATCGAATACGAACTCGAAGGCATGAACCAGACGCAGGCGGATCCCCTCAATAATCTTGGCTTTGCCGAAGGCCTGCGCCGCCTCATGCGCGCCGACCCCGATGTCATCCTCATTGGTGAGTGTCGCGACGAGGAAACCGCCAGCGCCGCCATCAATGCCGCGCTCACCGGCCATCTTGTTTTAACCACGCTGCACGCGAATGACTGCCTGCGCGCGGTGACGCGTCTCATCGCCATGGGCGTACCTCCCTATATGCTGGCGGATTCGTTGGCTTTGACCCAGGCCCAGCGCCTGGCCCGCCGGCTTTGTCAGTTCTGCAAAAAACCGACGGAACTCACGCCTGAGTTGCGCCGTATTTTCCGGAATAACCACATTCCCATCCGGCCTGATCTGACCCATATCTACACGCGCGGCGGCTGCCAGGAGTGCGGAGAGGGTGGCTATACCGGGCGTCTGGCGCTGATGGAGCTCTGCGCCTCCGACCACACTCTGGCCGACCTTATCTCGCGCAATGCCCCGCTTGGCGAGATGCGCCGGGTCGGTTTTCAAAATGGCATGCTCACCCTTTACCAGGAGGGGCTCAATCAGGTTCTCGCCGGCATGACTTCCCTCGAGGAGATCAGTTGTCTCAGCTACACCGCAGTCGATGTCGACATTCCCGACAACACGGTCTCGCTGAATTTTGAAGAGCCGCCGCCGTCCTCTCCGCCCTCCGTCGCGCTGGAAGAGTCGGCCTAGGTCACTCTCGCGATGCGCTGTAGCATCGGCGCTCTGTCGCCGATTCGGCCAGCGGCCGATCTCTCTGATCCTCTCTTCAACGACTGCCATCTGGGACGGGTTTGCCCAAAGAAAAAACCCGGGAAGATCGCTCTCCCCGGGCTCTTCGATTCATCCATCGAAAGCTTACTTCAAGTCCGTATAGACCGTGGTGAGCAGGGCATCCGCGGGATTGCGACTGTCGTTGCTCAGATCCCAGAACATCATTCCACCCAGGCTCTTGTCCTTGATGAACTGCGTTTTCGCATGAATGCTCTGCTGGTCGTCATACCCGATCCAGAGACCGCCTTGCACCGTCGGCGCATAAACGTATGGGGTTTGTGACACCGCATCCCAATAGCGCGTGTAGGTCGTCGCCTGATTGGTCAGCCGGCTCTGGATGTCCTTGTAGTCAAACATGCCGGTTGGCGCGCCCGCCGGGTCAAAGCTTCCCATGGGCGTGGCTCCGCTTGTGGACTGGTGCAGGCCGTGGTTGACATTTGGCACCCCGCTCCAGCCCCGGCCATAGAAGGGCGCACCCAGCACGAGCTTCGCTGCAGGCACGCCCGCCGTGAGGTAGGCGTTGGCCGCTGCCGAGGAACTGAGTTGGTCCGACGAGTTCACCCCGTAAAGCGGCGCGTTGTGGTCGGTGACTGTCTCCCAGCTCCCATGGAAATCGTAGGCCATGAGATTGATCCAATCGACGATGGCCGCGATTTTTGAGAGTTCGAGATGGGCCATGGTGGAAGGCCCTGCGGGCGCCGCGATGGTCAGGTAGTATTTCTTACCATCGGCCACCCCGGCTGCCGTCAACTGCGTGCGAAGCTCCTGGAGCATCGCCGTGAAGTTCTGCTTGTCCTCTGGCCGGTTGTGATTGCCCGCCAAGCCTCCGCCCACGGGGTACTCCCAATCGATATCCACTCCATCGAAGCCATACTGCTTCATGAAGGCCACGGCCGAGGTGGCAAAGTGGCTTCGGCCTCCCGCCGTGGCGGCAAAATCGGAGAACGTCGCCGACAGTGTCCAGCCACCGATCGAGATCAGCGTCTTGAGGTGAGGGTTCTTCTGCTTGAGCTTGATCAACTGGTTGAGATTTCCTCGTAGCGGCTGATCCCACGTATCTCCGGCAAAGGCCTTGTCTGTCGCCGCGTAGGAATCGAACAACGAGACATCTCCCGCCGAGGACACATTGGCGAAGGCGTAGTTCACCACGTTCAGCTTCGCCGCGGGAATATCCGTCACCTGGTAGTTGCGGTCATACGTGCCCCATTCCGGGTAGTATCCCACGATCTTGCGCCCATCGATGCTTGGCCCGGTCGTCCCTGGCACCGGCGTCGGCGTTGGGATTGGCGTGGCGCTTGGGGTCGGTGTTGGTGTCGCCACCGGGGTAGCCGTGGGAGTTGGCGTGGCCGTCGGCGCGGGAGTCGCAGTCGGGGTCGGCACCGGCGTTGCGGTCGGGGTTGGCGTAGGCGTGGCGCTGCCGCTGGTCCCGTTCACGCGGATGTTTTGCGGCGGCGCCTTCACATTGCCCGGGCTGCCGAGAAAGCCGAAGGAAACCGTGGCGCCTGGCGCGATGCCCGCATTCCAACTCGCGGGAGTGGCGATATAATGAAGCGAGCCCTGCGCCTGGATGGTGGCATCCCATGCGCTCGAGATGCGCGGCTCAAAATCGAACTCCGCTGTCCAATTCGTGATCGTCTGCGATCCTGTGTTGGTCAGCTTGAATTCGCCTTGGAATCCCGAGATCCAGTCCTGCGTCACCGTGAAGGTGACCTTCACATTTCCCGCCTGTACCGTCACATTCGGGCTGCCCGCCGCCGGAGTTGGCGTTGGTGTAGCTGTGGGCACCGGGGTAGGCGTCGCTGTCGGTGTCGGCACCGGCGTGGCGGTAGGGGAGGGAGTAGCCGTGGGCGTTGGCGTCGCTGAGGGAGTGGGAGACGGCGTGGCTGTCGGGCTCGGCGTTGGCGAGGGAGCGGGCGATCCGCTATTCGCGGGCACGGGATTCGCGTAGTACCGCTGCACCTTGGTGACCCACCAATTATTGTCCGTGGTGGGTGTGCCCACGCCATCGGTCGAGTCACCTACGCCTGCCCCGAAGAGGATCAACCGCACCCCGGCATCGCGGGCATACGGAATGTGGCTGGCCCACTTCACCGCGCCATCCTCCAGTGACACATGGGTGGCCCCGTCGAAGCGCGAGAAGTAATCGAGCCGCGTGCCGCCCACCTGGAATTTGTCGCCCAGGAAATAATCCGGCGCGCTATCCTCATAGTGGGTCGAGGTATTTACGAGGTCCGGGAAGGTTCCGTTGTTGTAGGGATTTGGCTCCAAAGTGGAGTTGATGTGCCCGACCGGCAATTGCCACAACACTACGGGCAGCCCCGTCTTGCTGGCCATGGCTTGGCAGAAGGTGAGGTAATTGGTCCAGTGGATGCCGTTCCAGAACCAGGTCGAGGAAGCGGGATCAGCCGCCTTGCCTTCCGCGCCTGCATCCAGGCCGTACTTGTCCACCGAGACAAAGTTCGCGCCATTGGTCAGCACGCCGGCCTTGATGTAGTAGTCCGTGATGGCCTGCGCTTCCTTGCTGATATCCGCGCGGCCTTGCGTGACCCCGCGATCATCCGTGATGCGCATCAGCCCCTTGGCCCCGATGGGTGTGGTCCAGCCACCGGCCGGTGAGGCCCAGAGGTTGAATTGCCAGCCAAAGTAGGCATTGGGCAGATACTTGCGGATCGTGTAGTTGATCGCCTGCACCAGCCCTTGCACCGTATTGGCAAAGGCGGGATCCTTGCTGCGGTCGAGCACGCCGGAGTCATAGATCGCACTCACCTGAGCGGACAGCGTGGCCGTGTCCTGTTTATTCTGCGCGAGGTAGCCGAGGAAGTCGGGCTCGAGGACGAGACCGATCATTTCGTCGCCGGCTTCCGCCTTCATTGTATCGAGCGCGAATTTCAGATCCGTGAAATAGCCCTTCATATATTCCGCGCTCTGCATGTGGCTCACATCCGTGGTGTAGCTCTCGCCTCCGTCGGGAATATTGTACCAGACGAAGAAGGGAATCATGCCGAGCTTCAGGCTCTCCCGCACAAAGGAGGTCGCGCGGAAGCCGTCCTTGTCTGTCCAGGTTCTCCAGCCCACGCCCATACTCTTGGGGCCGCCGTTGAGGTAAACATAGCGCGCATCCATCCGGCGATTCGTCGCGTCGTTGGAAAAGGCGCGCCAGAAGGCAAGGTCGGTCGCGGTGTCTTCGCTCACCGAGCCGATCGGGATGTAGCTGGGCAGGCCCGGCAGCGAGCCGTCGGCGTTTTTCACCCGTACACCGAGATAGCGAATCTCGCCGCTCGTCTTGTCTTCAATCTTGAGCGAGGTGCGCCCAGCCACCGTGCCGTGCAGGCGAATCTTGCCGCTACCCAGATTTTGATAGGTGAAGACGGTGCCGTTGTTGGTGCTAAGATTGAGGTCCAGCGCCGCAGCCGAGCCGGGCTTCGTGATGGTCAGATCCGTGTCGGCATTGAGCGGAATGGTGACCTGCCGCGCTTGGCTGCTCTGGTCGAGCGAGTCGATTTTCAGCGCGCTCGCGCCGCCCGCCACAAAGGTCGCCGTGTCGCTGAAGGTCTCCCCGGCCGAGTTGATGAGGCCCACGCGGTAGGTGTAGACGCCGTAGTCGTGATTGCCGACATGGTAGCTGCCGGTCTGTTGGCCATTCGAGTTCGGCGCAGCGGCTGCGCGGTAGATTTCCTGGCCGTCCTCCAGGATGCGGAAGGACGTGCCGTCCGGTCCGCTCCATTTGTTCCAGGTCAGATCATATCCGCCCTCGGTGCCCCAGTTTTTCAGGATTGCCAGCGTGGGCTTGCCGGGAGCGGCCGCCGGGGTTGGCGTCGGTGTAGGGGTTGCGGTGGGTTTGGGAGTCGCCGTGGGAGTGGGAGTTGCGGTCGGCGTGGGCGTTGGGGTAGCCGTCGGCGAAGGGGTTGGCGTCGGCGTGGGGTTGCCGCCTGTGCCATCGGAGGCATCTTTCAGAACGAAGGTTGGCGTGGTCTTGAAATTACCCGGCTGAGCCACAAAACCGAAGCTGGTCTTGGCCCCGGGCGCAAGGGAGGCGTTCCAACTCGCGCCACGAATCACATACTTTCCGCCGGTGCTGCTGATCACCGTTCCGTTCCAGATGCTGGTGATCTGGGGCGTCATGGTGAATTCCAGTTGCCAGTTGTTGAGTGTTCGGCCCGTATCGTTGGTCACGACGACCTCCGCCTGGAATCCGCTCCCCCAATCTGTGGTCAGCTGCAAAACCGCGCTCGCTGAAGCTGTCGAAATCGGAGTGATCAGGGCGACTATGGCGGCGAGGCATCCCAGAACGAATTTTGGGATGCCGAGAACATTCAGGCGGGTTTTGGTGATTTTAGGCATTACAATGTAGGTACATGTGAGACACGGAACTGCTGAAATCGTTCAACAGGTTGCGAGGCTCTAGGGGTTAAAAGAAGAGTTGAAGGGGAACAAAGCACTCCACTTTTCCGACGTCAATTTCCGCGCAAAACTTCTCGGCGAAACCGCCGTTTTACTCGCCGAAACGGGCAGATTGGCCGCCGAAATACGAGTTGGACCTAGTCACGAAACTGCCGCCATCGACCTCCCGGTCGTTGGTGGAAAAAGGCAATCCCTGGGAAGCGGCTTTGCGCCGCTCCGAGCTGAGATCAGCTCAGCTTTTTCCGGGATCTGGAACGACGGCTCCGCTGAGGGGCCGTTTCCTTGACCGCTTGGCGCAGTTTTTTGAGCCGGCGCCGCGTCATCTGCCCCAGGCGTCGCCGGGGTGATGGGCGAAAATGCCAGAATCGTGAATTCACGGCATCCGCATCCACTTGTGGAGCCTCTTCGGGCTCTGGAGAGGCACCTTTCTCAATGGCAGATTCAACCGTAGAGGCCTCCTCCACGATGGGCTCCTCTGCTACTGGCTCGGTTGGCACCGCCGCCGGGGCTCCGCTTACTACATTGATGGGGGAGCCCGCGAGGTACGCGTTCAGGTTGTCGGCGAGCACATCCATCAAACGGCAGCGTGCTTCCACACTGGCCCAGGCAATGTGCGGTGTGATCACGGTGTTGGGAGCGGCCAGCAGTGGGTTGTTGGCCTTCGGTGGCTCCTCGCTCAGGACGTCCGCTCCGTAGGCCGCCAGGGTGCCGTTTTTCAGGGCTTCCGCGAGGTCGGCTTCGTTGACCAAAGGGCCGCGGCTTGTGTTGATCAGGATGGCCGAGCGCTTGAATTTTTTGAGATTCTCGCGGTTGATGAAATGGTCCGTCTCCGGGGTGAGCGGGCAATGCAGCGTGAGCACGTCGGACTGCGCAAACACCTCATCCAGCGACAGCCACTCGACCGGCGTGTCAAACTCCTTGCGCGACCGGGAGTAGGTCACGACCCGCATGCCGAAAGCCGCGCCGATGCGCGCCACGGCCTGCCCGATGGTGCCCAAGCCGATGATGCCCAGGGTCTTTCCCGCGAGTTCACCGATCGGCCCCACCGAGAAATAAAAATCCGGGCAGCGCACCCAGTCGCCATTTTTCACGGCTGCGTCGTGCGCGCCCACCCGCACCGAGATTTCCAGCAGGAGCGCAAAGACACACTGCGCCACCGACATGGTGGAGTATCCGGGAACATTCGTCACCGGGATGCCGCGTTCGCGAGCGGCGGCGAGGTCCACGATGTTGTAGCCCGTCGCCATCACGCCGATGTATTGGAGCTTCGGCAACGCCGCGATGTGCTCGGCCGTGACTTTGGCCTTGTTGGTCAGGAGGATCTCGGCATCCGCCGCGCGGGCCACGACCTCATCGGGTTTGGTGCGCGGGTGCAGGGTCAGCGAGCCAAGAGAGGACAGTTTGTCCCACGAGGGATGAGCGGCGGAATGCTCGCCAAGTTGAAGAGGGCTGAGAGTGTGAGCGTCCAGGACGACGATGGTTTTCATTTGCACGTGACGCGCTTATGCCATCATTTCATCGATGGGCAAAACAGAAACGCGTACGGCTCAGGCCGCATCCAAAATAAAACGCGCTCTCGGCGCAAAAAAAGTTCTCACCGATCCCGCCGCCCTGGCGGATTTCACCGGCGACAAATGGTTTGCCCAGCGCCGCCCCGACCTCGCCGTTTTCCCGTCGAGCAGCCAGGAGGTCTCCAAGGTCATGAAGATCGCCGGCGAGTACGGCATCCCCGTCACGACCCGCGGCGCTGGCTATGGCTATGTCGGCGGTTGCGTGCCCGTCGAGGGCGGCATCGTGCTGGCCGTCAAGGGCATGGACCGGATCAAGGAAATCAACGAGCAGGATTTCGTGGCCGTGGTCGAGCCCGGCGTCATCACTGGGGAGCTTCAAGCCGCCGCCCGCAAAAAGCGCCTCTTCTACCCGCCCGATCCTGCCAGCCTGAAAAACTGCAGCATCGGCGGCAACATCGCCACCAATGCCGGAGGCCCGCGCTGCCTAAAGTACGGGGTCACTCGTAGCTATATCCTTGGCTTGGAGGTAGTTCTGGCCAATGGCGACATCGTGCGATGCGGCGGACGCACCCACAAAAACAAAACCGGCTTCGACCTGGTGGGCCTCTTCACCGGCTCCGAAGGCCTGCTCGGCGTGGTGACCGAAGCCACCCTGCGTCTGCTTCCCCTGCCTCCCGCCCGGGCCGCCCTTTCAGCCGGCTTTCGCACCATGAACCAAGCCGCCAAAGCCATCCAAGCCGTTTTCCGTGAAGGCTTTCTGCCCGCCGCCTTGGAAGTTGCAGACCGGTTTACCCTCGAGTCCGCCCGCGAGTTCCGCCCCGGCGCCAAATTCCCCCCGGGCGACGCGCACGTCCTCATCGAACTCGACGGCCAGCCCGCCAGCGTGCGCAGCGAAGCCAAAAGCCTCGCCCAGCTCCTCAAGGCCAAGGGAGCAACGCAGGTCGAGACCGCCCTGGACGAAGAGTCCTGTGAAAAAATATGGGATTTGCGACGTTCCTTCTCGGAATCCCTCAAGGCCACCGGCCTCAAGAAGCTCAACGAGGACATCGTCGTTCCTCGTGGAAAACTGGTCGAATTGATGGAATTTGCCCGCGGCCTGCAGGCCCGCTGTGGCTTTCCCATCGCCTGTTTTGGCCATGCCGGGGACGGGAACATCCACGTCAACATCATGGTGGGCGAGTACGACCAGCCGGACATTCACGAGCGGGCGGATGCGGCGCTCGACGAGCTCTTTGCCCAGGTCATCGCCTGGGGCGGAGCCATCACAGGTGAACACGGGATCGGCCTGGCCAAGATGCGCTGGTGGCCCCAGGCCGTGAGCGAGGCCAATCGCAACCTGCACCGCACGCTTCGCGAGGCCCTGGATCCCCAGAAGATCCTGAACCCCGGAAAATTTGCCTAGATTTGCCTCGCAACCGAAGCGCGGCGAGGGGGTTCAATCCGAAATTCTTCTATGAAAATCAGCTTTAAGTCCCTCCTTCTCGCGGCGCCGGGTGTCTTCCTCATCGGCTGCGGGCCGGCCAAGAAACCAGCGGTGCCTCAATCGAGCTCGGAGTCGTCACCTACTCCAGTTGCGGCTGCGCCGGCGGATTCCTCCGTGGCCTCGGCTGCACCAGCCGACTCGGCCCCCAATGGTGGCGGACAACGTCAGCGTGGCGGGGGCGGCGGAGGCAACCGCGGAGGCGGCGGTGGAGATCGCGGAGCCGAGCGGCTTCAGCGCATGTCGACGGCTTTGAGCCTTACTCCGGATCAAAGCGAGAAGATCAAGGCCATCATGGAGACGCAGCGTCCGGCGGTCGACGCTATTCGCAACGACAATAGTCTTTCTCGCGAGGACCGTCGAGCGAAGCTACAGGAACTCCGCAAGACGACGGATCCGCAAATCGAGGCCATCCTGACGCCGGAGCAAAAAACGAAGTGGGAGGAACTTCGCGCCCAAATGGGCAATCGCCAGGGCGGCGGAGGTAATGGCGGTGGAGGAAACGGTGGCGGCAATCAGCCTCCGCCTCCTCCCGCGAATTAATCGCTCAGCTTGCCGTGCGGCGCGGCGCTCTTAGCGAGCACCCGCTTTTCTCCGGCGCAGTAGCAACCCGAATACGCCGGCGGCGATCAGCAGAGCGTACGTGCCCGGCTCAGGAACGGCCAGCACGTGAAGTTCCACCGCGTTGTAGCTTCCCCCGCCATTCCACGTCGTGGTGCCCAAGGTGAGATAGAATATATAATCGGAGAGAGCGCCGACGCCTTCCACTGTGACCGCCGAGGGATCGGCCGTGATCAGGTTGGTGGCAAGCAGGATGTCGAAGGTATCTCCAACCACAGGCAGGTAGGAACTCAGGCTGGCGATTTGCAGCACAGCATCGTCCGTGAGGGTAATCCCACCTGCTCCTCCGTAAAGGACCTGATCGTACTGGCCGGTTACTGGTGCGGTAAAGGTCCCCGTGCCGCCGGCGCTGCCGCTTAGCTCGATGTACATGGTGCCGGCCATGACCAGGTCGCCATCGTTGTAAACGGCCGCCGGGGAGAAGCCAGGCCCGAAGGTGGCGCCCTGCTCGACCGTGGTCGTGCCGCCCACGTTCACCGCGCCTGCAAGGGTCGCTCCCGATGCCACGGTCACGCTGCCGGTGGTCTTGCCGGTGCCGGAGAGAACACCGGCGTTGACCTGGATGCTGGCGGTTGAGGATGCGCCGTTGGCGAGCATGGTGCCCGAGCCCACCTTGGTGACCAGGCCGGAGCCCAGCAGAGAACCGGCGTACGTACCGGTGAATGCCCCGGTATCGATGGTCGAGGCGGTGCCGCTTACGGTGAGGTTCACGCTCGTGCTGAAGGTGGAGCCTTGAGCCAGCGTGCCACCGGCCAGGTTGAAGATCGCCGTGCCGGCGCCTTTGCGAATACCATTGGCTCCGTTCACTTGCAGCGTACCGCCATTGAGGTTGTAGGTGCCCGTGCCGGTGTCACCCAACTGGATGAATTTCTCGACGATCACCTGGGAGTCTCCGCTCTGGTTCACCACGCCCGTGCTTCGGGCGTCGGAAAGATCCTCGCCGCCGATCTGGAGCGCGGCACCGGAGAAGAGATGCAGCAGGCCGCCGGTGATATTCAGCGTGCCCTGCGATCCGGTGGCATCCGCCGCCCGCGACCGTCCGATGATCACCCCGGTCGTGCCCGGGATGGCATTCTGGCCGACATTGAAGGTGCCGCTGGAGAGATTGTAAGAGCCTGTGCCGCCACGGTTGCCCAGGATGACCGCGCCATCTGCGTTGACCACGCCGGCATTCTGATTAAAGACGCCCGTGCCGCTGAAATCACCCACGCGGAAGGACGATGTCGACGAAGCCGGGGTCGATCCGGAAACGTTGACCGTGCCGCCGTCGAGGGTGAAGGCGCCATTTTTTGCCGAGTAGTTGCTGCCGACCACCAGTTCCGTGCTGGTGGTGGTACCGGCGGTCTGCCGCGTGGTGCCCTGGTCGGTATTGAAATAGCCGATCGTTCGGGTACCCGAGCCGTTGAAGGTCAGCGTGCCCGAGCCTGCCTTGATGAGGCCGCCCTGCGCTCCGTTGATCGAGCCGCTCCAGGTGGCATTGAGGCCATTGGTATCGATCTTGGAAGCGGGGCCGATGTCAGCCGTGCCTGCGACGAGATTGGCATTCACATCGGTCGCGAGGTCGCTGCCGGCCACCTTGATCGTGCCGCCGCCGAGATTGAAGTTGTAAGTTCCGCTCTGGCCGCCAAAGACTCCAACCAGGCTGCTGCCGCCGATCTGGAGCGTGCCGCTGGTCAGGTTGTAGGTGGCATTGCCCTGGCCGGTGAGGACGAGCGAGGCCGTGTTGGCGACGTTAAGCAGGCCGCCGGTCTGGTTGATGGTGCCGCTGCCTTGCACGATGCCGCTGGAGGGATACCAATTGCTGCCCACGAGGGTGGCGGTTCCGCTGACATTTACCACACCCGAGCCCGAGAGATTGAGCACGCCTGTGCTGCCTCCGCTGCTGACGGAAGAGCCGCTGGTCCGTCCCAGCGTGGACATGCCGCCTGCGAGGTCCAAGGTTCCACTGCTGATGTTGTACACGCCGCGCCCCCCCTGGTTGCCGACATTCAGCGAACCGTTGACGATCACATTGCCTCCGGTCTGGTTGAAGGTACCCGAGCCCCCGAAATCACCCACCCTTAGGCTGGAGGCCTGGCCGCCCACGAAGGGCGGCGGAGTGCCGGCCGCGATCAGCAGCGTACCGCCCGTCATACTGTAGGTACCCACATTGGCGTTCGTACCGGTCAGGCCGGAGCCCACGCCCAGTTCGTAGGAGGTGGTCGTTCCCGAGGTTTGACTCGTCGTGCCGCCATTGGTGAAGAATGAGGCGATGGTGTTGTTGGCCGTGATGGTGAGCGTGCCGTTGCCCTTTTTCACCAGTTGGCCGTTGGTACCGGTAAATGTTCCGCTCCAGTTGGCCTTGAGCCCATTGGTGTCGATCGTCGAGCTGGCGCCTGAAACCAGGTTCGCATTCACACTGGTGGTCAGATCGGACCCGGAGACCTTGATGGTGCCGCCTCCCAGGTTGAAGTCGTAGGTGCCGTTCTCTCCGCCAAAGACTCCAACCAGGCTGCTGCCGCCGATCTGGAGCGTACCGCTGGTCAGGTTGTAAACGCCGTAGCCGAAACCGGTGAGGGTGAGGGTGGCGGCGTTGTCGACATTGAGAAGGCCGCCGGTTTGGTTGAGCACGCCGTTACCTTGAACTCCCGAGCCGGTGTAGGGATACCAATTGCTGAGGGTGAGCTGGGTAGAGGCGCTGAGATTCACCACGGCGCTACCCGAGATATTGAGTTCGCCCGTGCTGCCTCCGCTGCTGGTCGATCCGCCGCTGGTCCGGCCGAGGGTGGAGAGCCCGCTGGCAAAGTTGAGCGTACCGCTGCTGATGTTGTAGAAACCATGGCCGCCCTGGTTGCCGACATTCAGCGATCCATTGATGATCACATTGCCGCCGGTCTGGTTGAAGGTGCCCGAGCCCCCGAAATCGCCGACGCGGATGCTGGAAGCCGAACCGCCGACGAAAGGTGGAGGCGTGCCGGCCGAAATAAGGAGGGTGCCGCCCTTCATGTTATAAACGCCCACGTTGGGGGTGGTCCCCGTCAACCCCGAACCGACACCAACCTCATAGGAGGTGACTGTGCCGGAGGTTTGGGCCAGTACGCCGCCGTTGGTAAAAAACGAGTCTATGCGGCTGCTGTTGGTCAGGGTGAGAGTGCCGGAGCCAACCTTGACCAATTGTGAATTTGAACCGCTGAAGGATCCGTTCCAGGTGGCATTGAGGCCATTGGTGTCGATCGTCGACGAAGTGCCCGAGACCAGGGTGGCGTTGACGCTGGTCGTCAAATCCGTACCGGTGACGCGAATCGTGCCGCCGCCGAGATTGAAGGCATAAGGCGAGGAGCCATTGTAAGCGCCTTTGAGAGAGGAACCGCCGATGGCCAGCACGCCGCCGTTGAGGTTGTAGGTGTTCGTGCCGGAGATCGTGGGCGCGAAGCCGGAGAGGTAGAGATTAGCGCCATTGCGGATCGAGAGGGTTCCGCTGGTTTGGTTGATGGTGCCCGAGCCATTGTTTGTGCTGGTGATGTTATCGCCGATGATGAAGTTGGCCGTGGTGCCCGAGCCGTTGATGTCCACTAACGCATCACCGCTTATGTTGAAAATACCGGTGGCGGCGCCGTAGGTGCCTGACGAGCGTCCCATGGTGACCAAGCCTGAACCCACAAAGCTCAGCGTACCCGAGCTGATGTTATAGACGCCATGGCCGCCCTGGTTGCCGATATTCAGAGAGTTCCCATCCGTGGAAGTGCTGATCAACTGAACCAGGCCGCCCGTCTGATTAAAGGTGCCAGACCCGCCGAAGTCACCCACCCGCAGGCTGCCGCCGCTTCCGTCCAGAGCAGTGCCGGTAACTAGCACCTGCCCTCCGCTCATATTGTACACGCCTGCCGCGGCGGAGCCCGTGCCCACCATGAACTCGCCGGTTTGTACGAGGCCGGAGCTTTGGGTGATTCGACCTGTATCGATCGCAACATAGCCCGCGAGCACGCTGGCATTGCTCACTGAGAGAGACCCGCCAGAGCCTGCGCCAAATCCGAAAGTCGCTAGCAGGGTGCCGGAGCCGGTGAGGGCCGCCGTGCCGCCTTGCGGCCCGAACGATCCCGCGTTGGCCATCAAGAGGGTCTTGCCTGCTGCGAGATCAAAGGTAACCGTGCCGGAGGTGACCACTAGATTGTGGGCCGTGAAGTCGTTGAGTACATTCACAGTGTACGCGGAGTTCAGGAAGAAGGCTCCATCCTGCGTGGCGCTGGGAATTGAGCCGGACCAGTTCGAGGACGTTGCGATATCCCCACCCGCAGGATTAATCCAGAGAGATTGTGCACCAAGGTGCGAAGCAGTTGCGAAAATGGCCGTCAGGAGGGATACGGCGGGAAGTGAGCGGATGAGTTGAGTTCTCATGGTATTGTCCTTTGGTGCAAAAGGTAGCGGGATATTAGTAAATCCCTGAAAAGGCAATACGCTTTTCGTGATGATCCCCTAAGGCAACCGGGTGCGGGATGAAGCTAATAATTGACCCTTTGGAAATGGAAAATATCCGCTAAACTGGTTGCGTAAACCTAAGCTAAGTTATTGCTAATCTAACCTAATAGGTGATGCAATATAATTTTTGCTGCGCGGTGTGTTTTACTCCCCTCCAAAGAGCTCGCGGAGCATTCGAGAGGGGTTCGCCAGAAAATTGCGGGTTACCTGAAAATGTTCGGTGTCGTGGTAGTCGATGGGCTCCAGGCCATGCTTCGAGCACGAGTAGATCGTGGCGTCCGGATAGGCCATCAGAATTGGGGAATGGGTGGCGATGAGGAACTGGGAGCCGGATTCGGCCAGTTGGTGGAGGCGGGCCAGCACGGCCAGTTGGCGCTGGGGTGATAGGGCGGCTTCGGGCTCGTCGAGAAGGTATAGGCCGTTTCCGCCAAAGCGATTCATCATAAGGGCTAGAAAAGCTTCGCCATGCGATTGCTCGTGCAGGGAAGCGCCGCCGTAGGAATTGATCACCGGAGGGGCCGGAGCAGGCTCGGCATCTAGTCTTTCGATTTCCGTGGCCACGTTGAAGAAGCTCTCCGCCCTGAGAAAGAAGCCGTCCTTCGGACGGGAAACACCGCGGGCGAGCCGAAGAAAGGAGTGCAGGGTGGAATGTGATTCGCGCGTGCCAAAGCGGAAATTTTTGGTGCCTCCCTCCGGATTGAAACCAAGGCTCACCGCGATGGCCTCAAGGAGGGTTGATTTTCCCGAGCCGTTTTCCCCAATGAGGAAAGTTACCTTGGGATGAAGCTCGAGGGCGTCGAGGAGGCGGACCACCGGCAGGTTAAAGGGATAGCTTTCAAAATCTGGAACCTGATCCCTCTTGAGGCTTACGCGGCGGAGAAATTGCGTCGAAATCATGAAGGCGGCTCTGGAGACTTTCTATGCGGCTCTCCGCCAGTACGCAAAAACTCTTCGAGGCCAGAGGGAAATTCCTCGGATGGGGATATTCCCCGAGATTGACATCGGGTGATGCGGCGAATACCAAGCTGACGGATGAAACGCGCGCTGGCCCTCGTGGCAACACTCGGATTGTTGGGACTGGCGTCCTGTAATCAGAAAAAGGAGGCTCCTGTTCAGGGGCCCCTCACCGTCATGGTTACCCCGGTGGTCACCAAGGATGTTTTGGACATGCGGACCTGGGTGGGCCTGCTCACCGGTAACAAAAACGCGGACATCCGCGCTCAGGTGACCGGCTACCTGATGACCCAGAATTACAAGGAAGGTTCCTGGGTCAAGGAGGGCACCACCCTTTTTACGATCGACAAGAGGCCCTTCGAGGCCGCGCTGGCCCAGGCGAATGCCAACTACGCCAAATCGGTCGCGAATGCCCAGCTTTCCCAGATCACCCTCGATCGCCAGACGCAGCTCTACAAAACCAAGGTCATCAGCCAGCAGGAATACGATACGGCTTACCAGAATGCCCAGGCGGATGTGGCCACGGTTGCCTCGCAGCAGGCGCAGGTGCAAACGGCGCAGATCAATCTCAACTACTGCACGATTACGGCTCCCTTCGATGGCATTACCGGTGTGGCCCAGGCCCAGATCGGCGACCTCGTGGGACCGGGGGGCACCTCGACCGTGCTCACCCAGATGTCGCAGGTCAATCCCATCAAGGTGAACTTCTCCATCACGGAAGAGGAATACCTCACGGCCGCCTCCCTGATTAAGACCCTGTCGGACACTGCTCCGGATAAACTCAAGGCGGCCTTGGTGCTTCACCTGGCGGACGGTAGCGAGTACCCACAAAGGGGCCGCTTCGATTTCCTCAATCGGCAGATCAACACCGCCACCGGTTCCATCCAGATCACCGGCCTCTTTCCCAACGACGAGGATCTGCTGCGTCCCGGCCTCTTCGCCCGCATCACCGCGCCGGTGAAAATGCTGAACAATGCGATGATCGTTCCTCAACAGGCGGTGGTGGAGATGCAGGGCAAGCATCTCGTCTCGATTGTCGGACCGGACAATGTCATTGCCGTTCGCCCCGTCGTACTGGGACCGTTGGATGGACCGATGCAGGTGATCGAAAAGGGACTACAGCCCGGCGATAAAGTCGTGGTGGAAGGCGTGGAAAAGGTGCGGCCCGGCGATAAGGTGAATGTGCAGGCTTATCAGGCGCCGACTCCTCCTCCGAAAACCTCCGGGGCTGGCGATGCGGCCAAGGCGCCCGCAGAGGCACCGGCGCAGTCTGCTGCGACACCGAAGCCACCCGCGGAGGCGCCTGCGCAGTCTGCCGAGACCCCGAAGCAACCCGCTGCCCAGTAGCCCCGCATGTCCGATTTCTTCATCCGGCGGCCCATTGTGGCGATGGTTATTGCCATCATCACGGTCATCGTGGGTCTCGTCTCCATGTCGATGCTGCCCATTGCGCAGTATCCGAATATCGTTCCGCCGCAGATCCAGGTGGCCACGACCTATGTCGGCGCTGATGCGTTGACCGTGGAAGCCTCGGTGGCCACGCCCATCGAGCAGCAGATGAGCGGTGTCGAGGGCATGGAGTACATGTACTCCATCAACGCCAACAACGGAGCGATGCAGCTCAACGTAATCTTTGGCATCAGCACGTCGCCGACGACCGATCAGATTCTTGCCCAGATGCGGCAGACCCAGGCCGCCGCCCAGCTGCCCACGGATGTCAAAAATTACGGCGTCACGGTTAACCAGGCCTACGCCTCTCCGCTGGGTGTGTTCGTGCTGTACTCGCCGAACGGCACGTTCGATCCGACCTTCCTGGCCAACTACGCCTATATTAATATTAACGATCCGATGACCCGCGTGAGCGGCGTCGGCCAGGTGAATATCTACGGCGCCGGCGAGTACGCGATGCGCATCTGGGTCCAGCCGGATCGGCTCGCCACGCTCAATATCACCGTGCCTGAGGTGATCAATGCGGTGAACGCGCAGAACAACGTGAATCCCTCGGGCCAGATCGGTGGGCAGCCCGTGCCGCAGGGACAGCTCTTTACCTATACGGTGAATACCACGTCCCGCCTGGTGACAGAGAAGCAGTTCAAGGATATCGTCATCCGGGCCAACTCCGATGGCTCGATTGTTCGGGTCGCCGACGTGGCGCGCGTTGAACTTGGCGCCCAGTTCTACAATATCGAAGGCCGCTTCCAGGGGCAAAATGCCGCCATCGTCTGCGTCTACCAGCAGCCCGGTTCCAATGCCGTGGCGACCATGCAGAATGTGCGCAAGCTGATGGAGACCCTCAGCAAGCAATTCCCCAGCGACCTGAAGTACGCCGTGGCGCTCGATACGACCAAGGCAGTGACTGCGGGCATGCAGGAAATCGTGAAGACCCTTTTCGAGGCGATGGGCCTCGTCATCATCGTGGTCTTTGTCTTCCTCCAAGGCTGGCGCGCCACGCTCATCCCGCTGATCGCGGTTCCGGTCTCGCTGATCGGTACCTTTGCGCTCTTCCCCATTCTTGGATTCTCCATCAATACCCTGTCGCTCTTCGGCCTCGTGCTGGCGATCGGTCTGGTGGTTGATGACGCCATTGTGGTGGTGGAGGCCATCGAGAGTCACATCGAGGAAGGCATGTCTCCCAAGGATGCTGCTTTCAAGGCCATGTCGCAGGTGTCCGGGCCGGTCATTGCGATCGCGTTGATTTTGACTGCGGTGTTTGTTCCCACCATCTTTATCCCCGGCATCACAGGGCTGATGTATCAGCAGTTTGCGGTGACCATGGCGGTGTCCGTTCTGATCTCGGCTTTTAACGCGCTCACGCTCAGTCCCGCGCTGGGTGCGCTGCTCCTGCGTCCCAAGAAAGAATCCCGCGGCCCGCTGGGTTACTTCTTCCGGGGCTTTAATAAATTTTTCACCTGGATTACGAGTACCTACGGCGTCATTTGCGGTGCGATGATCCGCAAGTTGTTCATCAGCTTGCTCTTCCTCGCCGTCATCGCCGGGCTGGGCGGGTTCATCGGCTCGAAACTGCCCACGGCCTTCATTCCCGAGGAAGATCAGGGCTATGTCTTCTGCTCCGTCCAGTTGCCCCGCGCTTCCTCGCTCCAGCAAACGGATAAGGTTTGCACGCAGGTAGAAGATATTTTGCGCAAGACGCCCGGCGTGGAGTACGTGACCACGGTGGTCGGCTTCAACCTGCTGAGCAGCGTGCAGGCTACTTACAATGGCTTTTTCTTCGTTGCGCTCAAGCCTTGGGACGAGCGCACAACTCCGCCATTGCAGGTCGACGCCATCATGGCGCATATCAATGGGGAGTTGTCGAAATTGCCTCAGCCGACCGCCGCCATTTCCTTTCCGCCCCCCGCTATTCCCGGCATCGGTACCGCGGGCGGCGTGACCATGATGCTCGAGGATCGGACCGGCGCAGATGTCGCTTTTGTCAGCAAAAACACGCAGGCTTTCATGGCGGCGGCACAGAAACGTCCCGAGTTGACCAAGGCCTTTACGACCGCTCTGTGGGACGTCCCGCAGATCTACCTCGATGTGGATGAGGCGCAAGCCATGATCCAGGGCGTCAGCCTGACCGATGCCTACCAGACCTTGCAGACGTTCCTGGGCGGTTACTTCGTCAACTACTTCAACCGCTTCGGCCTCCAGTGGCAGGTCTATGTGCAGGCGGAAGGCGAATATCGGACGAAACTCGATAATATTGGTCTCTTCTACATCAACAACAAGGCCGGCGATTCGGTTCCGCTGTCGTCGTTTATCAAGGGGAGTAAATCCTTTGGGCCTGAGTTCACCACCCGGTTCAACATGTACCGTTGCTCGCAGATCAACGCCTCGGTCACTCCCGGTTACAGCACCGACCAGGCGATGAAGGCCATGGAGGAAGTCTTCAAGGAGACCCAGCCGAGCGGCATGGGCTACGATTGGTTTGGGATGACTTATCAGGAATGGCTCGCCGCCAAGGGCGTTCCGGCCTCGGCCATCTTTGCGCTCTCCCTGCTCTTCGTCTTCCTCATCCTCGCCGCACAATATGAGAGCTGGTCGTTGCCCTTTAGCGTGCTGCTTAGTACGCCGGTGGCGGTTTGCGGAGCCTTTGCCTTCCTGTTGCTGCGCGGGATGCAGAACAATCTCTACGCCCAGATTGGTCTGGTCATGTTGATCGGTCTGGCCGCGAAAAACGCCATCCTTATCGTGGAATTTGCGCGTGATGAATACGAGAAAGGCAAGCCGCTCTTTGATGCGACCCTGGCGGGAGCGAAGCTCCGCTTGCGCCCGATTCTCATGACGACCTTTGCATTCATCCTGGGCACGTTGCCGCTCGCCATTGCGACGGGTTCCGGCTCGGTCTCACGCCGAGTGCTTGGCACGACGGTCATCGGAGGCATGCTGGCGTCATCCTTTGTGGCGATCTTCCTCATCCCGGTGACGTTCTACTTTGTGGAATACTTCACCACCGAACGGCGCAGAAAGGCCGAGGCGGCGGCAGGGAAGACGCCTGTAGCTGAGGCCTCTCACTAAGACCTCCGGCGCGGGCCTTCAGCTCCCGGAGTATTTGCCAAACACGTTGGGAGATGGTGGCCGGATTTCCAACCGGGTCACGCGGAACTAAGCTCTAGGCCTTGGGCGGCTCGCTCGGCGGCTTGGGCTCGTCCGTCTTGCGATCAGGATGGCCCCACCAGCTATTCCAGGTCTTCCCTTCGTACTTCTCGACCAACTTGTCCTCGACGTCCTTCATCGTACCCTCGGGTGGCACCCAGGAGGGAATGTCGGGGAAATCCAGCTTGCAGTTTTCGCACTTCTTGCCGGGGTAGAATTTGATCGGGCACCAAAAGCTCTCCAGATTGCGCAGCATTTCGCCGCCGAGGGCGTAGAGGCCGGTCATCCAGTCGCAATAGAGGCACCAGACGAGATCGTGGCCCACCAGGCCGTGGAATTTTTGCCGGGACACGCTGACCCATTCCGACTGGTTGTAGGGCGGCAGCTTGATCGCCTTGACCAGGATGGGGTAGGTGGTGAGCTGGGAAAACCGGATGAGCAGGAAGGCTGGCAGCGCGGGCAGGGTGGCGATGAGGGCAAAGTTGTTGGCCTTGGGACCCACAATGCGGTTGAGCGTGGTGCCAATGGATGGCCCCTGGTGCCCGCTCTGCTTCCAATGCCAGAAGCAAAAGGTCTGCATCGCGGCAAACTGGCCGATGACGCAGCCAAACAAGCCGGCCCAGCCAAAAAGCCAACCCGCGATGACCCAGGGAATCCAGGTCAGCGCGCTGACCGCGATATCCAGCCCAGGCACAACGGCGATGCGCTCGTTCATCTTCCAGACCGCGATGATTCCAGCGATGACCATGATTTCCAGAAACCAGAAGAGAATGATAGAAACCAGAATTGTGATGATCATCGCGGGCGACTCTGGCAAAGAGCCCGCCCGAAGGGAAGCCTCCTGACAAAACGTTGGCCAATGGTTGACACTTGCCGACGGGACAAGTAGCAAGCGAGCGAATGAAACGAGCGTCTTCGATTGTTTTCCTGTTGATCGCTCTGGCGGCCTGCCAAAAAAAGGCGGAGCCGGTTTTCACACCACCGGTGAGCTTTGCCACGGCGCACACGGAAGATGTCCCGCTGACCATCGACACCTTCGGCAATTGCACCACCATCGCGGATGTGACCCTGCAGGCGCAGGTCACGGGAAATCTCGTGCGCTACGCCGTCGGGCAGGGGGCTTCGGTCAAGAAAGACCAGCTTGTCGCGTCCATCGATGCCGGCCCGTATCTCGCCGCTCTCCAAACTGCCCAGGGTAATCTCGACTCGGCCCGGGCCAATCTCGCCAACATGGAGGTGACCCTGAAGCGCCAGCAATCGCTCTACCAGACCAAGACCATCGATCTCGCCGACCTGCAGACCGCCCAGGCCAACGAATTGCAGGCTCAGGGCGCCGTACAGACTGCCGAGGGCCAGCTCTCTGACGCCCAGATCAACGTGGGCTACTGCACGATCAACTCGCCCATCGATGGCAAGACTGGCCTCTACCTCGTGGACGCGGGTAATCTGGTCACGGCCAATAGTACGAAGCTTCTCAATATCCAGACCATCGACCCGATCTACGTCGATTTCACCATTTCGGAAAACGACTTCGACAAGGTGCGCCAGTATTTCAACTCCGGCGACCTGCAGGTCACGGCCACGATCCCCGGCGCGCCGGACCGGAAGATCCCGGGCAAGCTCTCCATCATCAATAACTCCATCTCCAGCAGCACGGGCACCCTCATGTTGCGGGCCACTTTCGCCAATGCCGACATGGTGCTCTGGCCCGGCCTCTTCGTGAATATCGAGCTCATTCTCACCGTGCTCAAGGACGCCGTCGTCATTCCATCCCAATGCATCGCCATCGGCCAGAAGGGGCCTTACATTTTTGTGGTGAACCCGGACAATACGGTGGCCCTGCGGGCGATCAAAATCGGTGAGCGTTACTCGGACGAGACAGTGGTCAACGAAGGTCTCAAGGCCGGTGAAAAAGTGGTTACCGCCGGTCAACTGGGACTCACCACGGGTAAGAAGGTCAACCCGAGCCCCTGGACTCCGCCCACACCTTTGGTGGAACGCGCCGCGACGCCTTCTCCCTCGCCTGCTGCCAAGTAATCTGCCGCCTCGATGAATCTCTCCGAGCCCTTCATCCGCAAACCGGTGATGACGACGCTGTGTGCGCTGTCCGTCACCATCTTTGGCGCGGTCGCCTATTTTGCACTGCCCGTCAGCGATCTGCCCGACGTGGCCTATCCTGTCATCTCGGTCACCACGTCCTATCCCGGCGCCAGCCCGCAGATCATGGCGAACAACGTCTCCACTCCGCTGGAGATTCAGATGATGCAGATCGAGGGCCTGCAGCTCATCACCTCGCACAACCAGGAGGGCACGAGCAATATCACCCTCCAGTTTGAGCTGAATAAAACCATGGGCCAGGCCGAGGCTGACGTGGAGGCCGCCATCCAGCGCGCCATGGGCAATCTGCCCAGCGCTCTCCCTTCGCCGCCCAGCTTCCAGACGACCAATCCCAACACCCAGCCCATCGTCTACATCACGCTGGATAGCGACACGCTGACCCTCGCCGACCTCTACGACTACGCCAACAACATGGTCGCCCAGCGCATGATGATGCTTACCGGCGTCTCCTCCGCGGAGGTCTATGGTTCCCCGCGCGCCGTCGCCATCGAGATGGATGCCAATGCCCTGTCCTCTCGCGGCATCACTGTGGCGGATGTCGCCAGCGCGGTGCAAACCGGGAACGTCTTCACCCCCGGCGGCCAGATCTTTGGCAAGAATCTCCAATTCATCGTCAACCCCAAGGGCCAGTTGCTCCAGGCCTCCGATTTCAACGACCTCATTGTCCGCTATCAGGATGGCGCCCCGGTCCGCATTCGCGATGTGGCCAAGCCCATCGACACCATCCAGACCCAATATCTGAACCTCGATTTCTGGAATCGGGACCACGCCAATGGCAGCGCGACTCTCGTGGTGGCCGTCACTCCCGCGCCCGGCGCCAACGACATCCAGGTCGCTGAGGCCGTCCGCCAGACGCTCAAGGAGCTTCAGCCTTCCCTGCCCGCCTCCATCACCTCCTACATTAACTACGACCGCTCGCAGCAGATCATTGCGAGCATTGGCGATGTAAAGCTCACCATCCTCATCGCTTTCGGCCTGGTGGTGCTGGTCGTCTTTCTCTTCCTCGGTCGCGTGCGCGAGACGGTCGTGCCTGCGGTTGCCCTGCCGCTCGCCTTGCTGGGCACCTTCGGCGTCATGCTCCTCCTCGGCTACAGCCTCGATAATCTCTCCCTCATGGCTCTCACGCTCGCGGTGGGTCTTCTGGTCGACGACGCCGTGGTCGTGCTCGAGAATACCGTTCGCCATCTCGACGAGGGCAAGCCCGCCACCATCGCCGCCCTGCTCGGGGCCAAGGAGATCAGCTTCACCGTGCTCTCGATGACGCTCTCGCTCGCCGCCATCTTCATTCCGATCATTTTCATGCCCGGCATCATCGGCCGCATGTTTCATGAGATGGCTGTCACCATCGTCATCGCCATCGTGCTCTCCGGCATCATCGCCATCGCCGTCTCGCCCATGATCTGCGCCCGGCTCCTGAAAAAATCGGAAGGCGGCAATCGCTACCAGCTTTGGTTCGACCGCCGGTTCGATTCCTTCAAGGACGGCTATCGCCGTTCGCTCAATTGGATGATGGGCCGCAAGCCTCTCGCCGTCTTTGTCTGGGTGGTCTCCCTTCTCGGCACCATCTATCTCTTTTACGTCGTGCCCAAGGGCTTCCTCCCCGTCGGCGACAGCGGCATGATTCGGGGCGTCTTTATGACCTCCGAGGGCACCTCGCCCGCCCAGATCCAGCAGTACCAGAAAAAGATGGAGGATATCCTCAAGGCCGATCCCGCCGTGTCGGAGGGCATCACCGTCACTGGCCTGCAAAATTCCTCCCTCACGACCTCCATGGGCCTAGTCTTTGTCATGTTGAAGAATCCCTCAGTGCGCCCTCCCATCGCCGAGGTCTCCGATCGGATCACCGCCAAGTTCAAGCAGGAAGTCCCTGGCATCCTCCCGCTCATCTCGCCCTATCCCACCCTCAACATCGATACCGGCGCCACCGCCAATCTCCAGGGCGCCTACGCCTATCAGCTCACCAGCACCGACCCCACTCTGCTCTACGAAGCGGCGGGGAAGCTGGTCGAAAAGCTGCGGCAGACCAAGGGCTTTGTCGGCGTTTCCAGCGACATGCGGATGAATACGCCCTTCCTCGATCTCGAAATCCAGCGCGATCAGATGTCCAGCTATGGCGTCACCGCGGAGGCTCTGGAAAATACCCTCGAGCTCGCTTTTTCCCAGGGCATGACCGGGCAGATTCAAACCCCGCTCAATGTCTACTGGGTCATCCTGGAACTCGTCGACAAGCAGCGGGCCAAACTCAAGGATCTCAATCTCCTCTGGGTGCGCAATCAGGCGGGCGATCTTGTGCCCGTCGGCTCCATGGTGAAAGCCAACGTGAAGACCGGCCCCGAGGCCATCAGCCATGTCAACCAGATCACCTCGGTCACCATCTTTTACAACCTCGCTCCCGACTTCCCCACCGGCAACGCCACCGCTGCCCTTGAACAGGCGGCCCACGAGTTGCTCCCTCCTTCCGTGGCCGGGAGCGAAGCGGGTTCGAGCAAGCAATTCGTCCAGACCGTCAAGGCCATGGTCGTGCTCCTCATCATCGCGCTCTTCGTCATGTACGTTATCCTCGGCATGCTCTACGAGAGCTACATCCACCCCATTACCGTGCTCTCCACTCTGCCCGTGGCGAGCCTTGGCGGCTTGCTCACCCTGATGTGCTTTGGGATGACGCTGGACCTCTACGGCTTCATCGGCCTCTTCCTCCTGCTCGGTCTCATCAAGAAAAATGGCATCATGCTGATCGATTTCGCGATCATGCGCCGCGCCCAGGGCCTGTCTGTCGAAGCCGCTGCCGTCGAGGCGGCCATCGAGCGCGTTCGCCCGATTCTCATGACCACCTTCGCCGCCATCTTTGGCGCGCTGCCCATGGCCTTCGGCTTCGGCGCGGATGGCGCTTCCCGCCAGCCCATGGGCCTCTGTATCGTGGGCGGTCTCATCGTCGCGCAGATCCTTACTCTCTTCTGCACCCCGGTCTTCTACGTTTATATGGAATACTTCCAGGAGCGCCACCTCGACAAAATTGCGTTCTTTAAACGCGGCGAAAAAGACGCCGCTTCCGAAGGCGAAGCTCCGCAGGCCGAGGCCGTCTAGGCCCTATTTGGGGCCCGGCGGCAACCCGCCCAGCCGCTCGCCGGGAAAAATTCCATTGCTGGAAAACCATCCCTGGTCCATTTCCAGGGCGTAGGCGATATTGGTGAGCTTGCTGGGCACCGGTGTCTCATCCAGCGGCTTCATGTCGTGAATCTCGAGGATCAGCCCTTCCGGGCTGATGTACGCGACCGAGAGGGGGATGAGGGTGTTTCTCATCCAGAAACTGGCTGGTTCCACCCGGGGCATCACAAAGAGCATGCCGCTGTCGGGCGCGAGCTTCTTGCGAAACATCAGCCCGGTCATGCGCTCCTTGTTGTCATCCGCGACTTCAGCCGAGATCTGCTTCTTGCCCACCGTGAGCGTGGTGATCGGCAGGGTCGGCTGGGCTTCCTGTTGGGCAAAGGCAGTGGTGGCCAGAAGCAGGGTGGCGGCAAAAAGGGACCGGATCATGGGAGGGAAAATACCCAATGCGCTCCGCTTGGCGAGTGTTCAAAAAGGGGTTGTTTCGCCCCGCATCTCCTCTACTTTGGTCGCCACGGAAGTGAGTGCGCGGCGGGTGCCGTCAACGGATCTCCGTTTTCGATGACGCATGGCGAATTTCTTCCCTAAATGGACGAACGAGCTTCCCTGGAAGATCGCCGTCTGTGGCGGAGTACTCTGCCTGGCGGTGCTTGCGGGAACGACGTACTACGCCACGCCCAAATACACCCGGGTGGGATACGAGCCCGGTCAACCCGTACCCTTTTCCCACGCCGTCCACGTGCAGCAACTCGGAATGGATTGCCGCTTCTGCCACAATTTCGTAGAGGTCGCCGCCCACGCCAATGTGCCCAGCGCCCAGACCTGCATGAGTTGCCACCAGCAGATCAAGGCGCAGGATCCCAAGCTGGCTCCCGTGCGGGCCGCGTGGAATGGCGGCAAGGCCGACGGCCCGGCCATTGAGTGGGTGAAGGTCCACCAGACGCCGGACTACGTTTATTTCAACCACGCCGTGCATGTGAATCGCGGGGTGAGTTGCTTCTCCTGCCATGGCGCGGTCAATGACATGACCGTCATCTCCGAGCGCCAGCCCCTCAGTATGAAGTGGTGCCTCGATTGCCACCGCGCGCCGGAGAATTTTCTGCGCCCGCCCACCGAGGTCTTCAACATGAGTTGGAAGGCCGAGTCGGCCCCGGAGCAAATGCAGATCGGCACCAGGTTCAAGCACAACTGGGACGTCAACCCGCCCACCACTTGCGGAGGCTGCCACCGATGAAGCGGAAGTTTGATCATCCCGCGCAATCCGGCCCGCCGACGATGTGGCGCAGCCTCGCTGAGTTGGAAGGCAGTCCGGCCTTCGACGAAGTGCTCCAGCGCGAGTTCCCCCGCGAGGCCGCCACTTATCAGGAAGGCGGCCTATCCAAGCGCGATTTCCTCAAGCTCATGGGCGCCTCGCTGGCCTTGGCCGGGCTCGCCGGGTGCCGCCGCCCCGAGGCCTACATGGTGCCGTTCAATCAGGACGTCGAGTCGCAGATCCCGGGCAAGTTCCTTTACTACGCCACCGCCATGCCGTTGCGCGATGGGGCCATGCCGCTGATTGCCACCACCGTCGATGGCCGCCCCACCAAGCTCGAGGGCAATCCCCTTCATCCCTTCAGCAATGGCGGCACGGACGCCTTTGCCCAGGCCAGCCTCCTCGACCTCTACGATCCGCATCGCGCCAAGGCGATGAAAGAGCACGGCACCGAGGCAACCCCTGCGGCCTTTGAAAGATATCTGCAAAAGCTCGCCCAGGATCGCGCCGAGGGGCTGGCTTTTCTGGTGGAGCGTAAAAACTCGCCCACCCGAGATCGGCTGCGTGCCGAGTTGGAGGCTCGCTTTCCGCAACTGCTCTGGTGCGAGTACGAGCCCTTGGGCGGGGATGCCCGCGCCACTGAGGCCGCCGCCTTTGGAGCGGGCGTGAGAGTCGTTCCCAAATTCGAGCGGGCCGATATCATCCTCGCGCTCGATAGCGATTTTCTCAACGCCACCGATCAGGGCGTCGGCTATGCGGCCGGCTTCTTCGCCCGGCGCAATCCCGATCAAAAAGGCGCGCCCATGAACCGCCTCTACGTGGTCGAGAATCACTTCACCACCACCGGCGGAATGGCCGATCACCGCTATCGCTGCAAGGCTTCGCTCATTGGGGAGTTTGCCTGCCTCCTCGCGGAAAAGCTGGCCATCGCTGACCTCTCAGCCGTCCTTGCCAAGTGCCCGCGCGTGAAAGCGGAATTCGATGACGCCTGGATCTCCGCCTGCGCCGCTGATCTTCTCGCGCATCGCGGCCGTAGCATGGTCACCGTAGGCGCTCTCCAGCCCGCTTGGGTGCACTCCCTCGTCTTTGCGATCAATGCAGCCCTCGGCAATCTCAACGCAACCCTGCTCGGCGTCACCACCGACGAAATGCCCGCTCATTCCATCGGCGAACTGGCCGACGCGATCAAGGCCGGCGCAGTCAAGGCGCTCTTCATTCTCGGAGGCAATCCGGTTTACAACGCCCCGGCCGACCTCGGCTTCTCCGATCTCCTCGCCCGCGTGTCAGACGTCATCCACCTTGCCCCCTTCGAGGACGAGACGGCCCGTTTCGCCCGCTGGTTCATTCCCGCCGCCCACTACCTGGAATCCTGGGGCGATGTCCGCGCGTTCGACGGCACCTACAGCGTCATCCAGCCGATGATCCTCCCGCTTTGGAACGGCCTGAGCGAGCTCGAGATTCTCGCGCAGCTTTGCGGTCAGCCCAAGCCCGCCGGCCCCGAGTTAGTTCAGGCCACGCTCTCCACGCGGGGAGGGGACTGGGGCAGCGTGTTGCGTTCCGGCTTCCAGCCTTCCAGCCAATGGCCCGCTACGGAATTGCGCTTCAAGCCCTCCATGCTGGAAAGCGCTCCGCCCGCCCCCGGCCTGGAACTCGTTTTCCTCCAAAGCTCCAGCGTCGACGATGGCCGCTATGCGAATAATAGCTGGTTGCAGGAAACCCCGGATTTCGAGACCAAGGTCACCTGGGACAACGTCGCGCTCCTTAGCCCGGCCACCGCCGCGCGCCTCGGCATTCGCGCCAACAACTTCGGCGGCACCGACCGCGTCGCCGAAAAACTGGGCACCGAGATCGACCACGACATCGTTGCCGACCTTGTTGAACTTACTGCGGGAAGCGTCACGGTCACCGCCGCCGCCCTGGTCGCGCCCGGTCACGCGGATGATTCGGTCTCGCTCGCTCTCGGCTACGGACGCCAGGGCGTTTCGGCTTTGCTGGAAAACGTCGGCTTCGATGCCTATCCGCTCCGCACGGCTGATTCCATGCGCTTTCGCACGGGAGTGCAGGTCAAGGTCACCGGCGAAACCTACCCTCTCGCCCGCACCCAGGAGCACCGCAGCATGGAAGGCCGCGATCTCTTCCGTGAAGGTACGCTCGGTCGCTATGAACGGGATGCGACCTTTGCTGGTGCGATGGATTTGGAAGAGCCCGCTTCCACCCAGCCCCTCTACCCGTCCCCTCCGCTTACCGCGCCCGAGCAATGGGGCATGGCGATTGACCTGAACATCTGTTTCGGCTGCAACGCCTGCGTTGTCGCCTGCCAGGCCGAAAACAACGTGCCGGTGGTCGGCAAGGATCAGGTCCGCCGCAATCGCGACATGGCCTGGATTCGCATCGATCGCTATTTCGCCGGCGAGGCCGAGAATCCGGAAATGCTGGCCCAGGCCGTAATGTGCCAGCACTGCGAGAGCGCCCCGTGCGAAACCGTCTGCCCGGTCAACGCCACCGTCCACAGCGAGGAGGGGCTCAACCTCATGGCCTACAACCGCTGCATCGGTACCCGCTATTGTGCGAACAACTGCCCGTGGAAAGTGCGGCGCTTCAATTTCTTCGACTACAACCAGCGCCCGCTCGATCAGCTCTATTGGGGCCCGCTCGCCGAGAAGGGCATGGCCGACAGCCTGAAGATGGTGAAGAACCCCAACGTCACCGTGCGCATGCGCGGTGTGATGGAGAAATGCACCTTCTGCATCCAGCGCATTGAGGAGGCCAAGATCGCGCGGCTCGTCGAGGCGGGCCCGCGCAATAAAAACGAGGTGCCCATCCGCGCCTTCAAGACTGCCTGCCAGCAGGCCTGCCCCAGCGAGGCCATTGTCTTCGGCAATATCAACGATCCGCAGAGTCGCGTGGCCCGCCTGCGCCAGAGTCCGCGCGGCTATGTGACCCTCAAGTATCTCAATACGAAGCCGCGCGTCACCTATCTCGCCCGGATCAAAAATCCCAACCCCCGCATGCCCGACGCCGCCCGCGTGGGCACCGCCAATGGAGAGGAGCCGCATGCTTGACGAGCCGCTCATTCTCAACGAGCGCAAGGCGGGCTGGATCTCCCAAACCGTCAGCACCATCGTGGAGGAAAAGACGCCCTCCTGGTGGTGGCTGTGCTTCTCCGTCACCTCCGCGCTCACCCTCGTGCTGCTGGGCTGCGCCACTTATTTGGTTGTCACTGGCGTGGGCGTCTGGGGCAATAACAGCCCGGTCTTCTGGGCTTGGGATATTACGAATTTCGTCTTCTGGATCGGCATCGGCCACGCCGGCACGCTCATTTCCGCCATCCTCTTCATCACCCGTAAAAAGTGGCGCTCCTCGATTAATCGCGCCGCCGAGGCCATGACCCTCTTCGCCGTCATCTGTGCCACACTCTATCCCGTCCTGCATGTTGGCCGCGTTTGGATGGAGTGGTTCCTCGTGCCCGTGCCGAACTCCAATGGCATCTGGCCCAACTTCCGCAGCCCGTTGCTCTGGGACATCTTCGCCATCTCCACCTATTTTACGGTCTCCGTTCTCTTCTGGTACACCGGCCTCGTGCCCGATCTCGCCACCCTGCGCGACCGGGCCAAGACCAAGGCGCGGAAATTCTTTTACGGCTTCCTCGCTCTCGGTTGGCGTGGCAGCCAGCGCCAGTGGCGGCATTATCAGATGGCCTACCTCCTCCTCGCCGGCCTCTCCACTCCGCTCGTCCTTTCCGTCCACTCGCTGGTCTCGCTGGATTTCGCCGTCAGCGTCATCCCCGGCTGGCACGCCACCATTTTTCCTCCGTACTTTGTGGCGGGCGCAATCTTCGGCGGCTTCGCCATGGTGCTCACCATTCTCATTCCCTTGCGCGCGCTTTACCCGCCGCTCGCCGATCTCATCACCGTGGTCCATGTGGACCGCATGTGCCGCATCCTCCTCTTTACTGGCTCCATCGTCGCCTACTCCTATCTCATGGAAGCATTCATGGCCTGGTACAGCGGCAATCCCTACGACCGCGCTGCGTTCTTTTACCGGGCCACTGGCCCCTACTGGTGGGCCTATGCCGGAGTGCTCCTCTGCAATGTCGTGATGCCGCAGCTCTTCTGGTTTAAGTTCTTTCGCACCCATCTGCTCTGGGTCTGGATCCTCGTCCAATTCCCCAACATCGGCATGTGGCTCGAGCGCTTCGTCATCATCGCAACCTCGCTCGCCCGCGATTTCACGCCCTCCGCCTGGGGCCTCTTCCATCCCACCTGGGTGGATATCTCGATGTTCGCCGGCACCATCGGTCTCTTCTTCACCCTCTTCCTGCTCTTCATCCGCTTCCTGCCCATGATCTGCATGTTCGAGCTCAAGGCCTTGCTGCCCGGGGCCGCTCCGAAGGAAGGAGGCCAGCCATGAATTCTGCTACTCCGCTCTACGGCGTGGGAGCCGAATTTGCATCGCCCACCGCCTTGGTCGAAGCCGCCGAGAAAATCCGCGCTGCGGGCTTCACCCATTTCGACGTCTTCTCGCCCTATCCCATTTCTGGGATGAGCGCCGCGGTCGGCGCGCCTCGTTCCACTCTGGGAAAATACGTCTTCCTCGGCGGCCTCATTGGCTTTGTCTCCGCCCTGCTGCTCGTCCTGATCCCGAGCGACTATCTCTACCCGCTCGTCGTCGGGGGCAAGCCTACCGGCTTTTTCTCCATCCCGGCTTTCTTCCCCGTCCTCTTCGAGACGACTATTCTTTTCTCCGCCATCACCGCGTTCATTGGTCTCTTTCTCATGATCGGCTTGCCCCGCTGGAATCATCCGCTCTTCAACTGGGAACTTTTCCAGAAAGCCAGCGACGACGGCTTCTTCTGCGTCATTGAGCAATCCGATCCCCGGTTTTCTCCGGGTGAAGTCCGCGCCCTTTTCGAAACGCTCGGCGGCACCCACATCACGGAGATCCACGAGGAATAACCATGCGCTATTTCCTCCTCACTCTCGCTGCTCTCGTGGTGGTTGTCGTCCTGGTGGCAGGCCTGCGTGGCCATCGCTTTACCCGTCCGCCCATCGAAGTCTTCCCCGACATGGACCGCCAGCCCAAGGTCAAGGCGCAGGTCCCCAGCAATTTCTTCGCCGACGGCCGCGCCGCCCGCCCGCCTGTGCCGGGCACGGTTCCCCTGGGGTACACCATGCCAACAAGCCGCGAACCGCTCCCGCAAACTTCCGCCTATCAAGAAACCGGCCGCATGGGTGACCGCTGGGGCACGGGCTTTCCCCTGGCAGTCACACCGGAACTCATGCTTCGAGGGCAGGAGCGTTTCAATATCACCTGCGCGGCGTGCCATGGCGCAACCGGCTCCGGCAATGGCATGGCCTTCAAATTCGGCCTCATCACCGTGCAAAGCCTCAACCAGCCGCGCATCCGCGAGATGGCCGATGGCGAGATCTTCAACACCATCACGCATGGCAAGAATACCATGCTCGGCCTCGGCGACCGCATTGCCGTGTCCGACCGCTGGGCCATCATCGCCTATCTCCGTGCTCTCCAAAAATCGCAGGGCGCTTCGCTGCGCGATGTCCCGCCCGAAGAATTAACCAGGCTTCAAGCTCCATGAAGGAAAACGAATCCCAGCCTGAATTTTTCGACTACCGGCACCTCGGTATGGGCTATCTGGCCACGCTCGCGTCGGCGGTCGTCTTCTCTGCGCTGCTCATTCTTGGAGCCGTCCGGGACTCCCGGCAGTTCGCCTTCTCCTACCTCTTCACCTGGCTCTTCTTCTTCACGATTGCCGTCGGCGCTCAATTCTGGATCATCCTCCATCATGCGGTGGACGCCGAGTGGAGCGTGGTCGTCCGTCGTCAGTTGGAAAACCTCGGAGCGTTGATCGTGCCTCTGGTGATCCTCTTCGTCCCGCTGCTTTTCGTTGCGCCGCAACTCTGGTCCTGGATGTCGCCCGCAAACAGTCATGACCCTCTCTTGCTCGTCAAACAAGCCTATCTCAACGCGCCCTTCTTCTGGCTGCGTACGCTCCTTTACCTCGCTGTTTTCACCTCCGTGGCTCTGCTGTTGCGCCGCTACTCCATCGCGCAGGATCGGGATGGTGACATTCGCTACACCTTGCTCAATCGCCGCGTTTCCTTTGGCTTCGGCATTCCTTTCGCTCTCTGCCTTACCTTTGCTTCAATCGATTGGATCATGAGCCTGGACTACCGCTGGTCCTCAGCCATTTGGGGCGTCTATCTCTTCGCCGGGGCCGTGCTCTCCGCGTTGTGCCTGCTCGTCGTGATCGTCACCGCCCTCCGGTCGGTGGGCCATTTGGCGGTCGTGACCTCCGAGCACTACCACATCATGGGTAAGCTGCTGCTCTCCTTCACCATCTTCTGGGGCTATATCGCCTTCAGCCAATACGTCGTCATCTGGTACGCCAATATCCCCGAGGAGACGAATTACTTCCTCGTGCGCACCACCGGCAGTTGGTGGGCCCTCAGCCAGTTCCTCGTCGTGGGAGGCTTCTTCCTCCCCTTCCTTGCTCTTCTCTTCCGCAGCACCAAGCGCCGTCCCGCCCTGCTCTGCGCCGTGGCCGCTTGGCTCCTGCTCATGCACGCGCTCGATCTCTACATCGTTGTCCTGCCCTGTCTCCATCCCGGCACCGCCCGGCCCAGCCTGTGGGACTTCGTGAGCTTCCTCGCCCTCGGCTCCATCCTTCTCGCCGTCTTCCTCAAGCGCCTCGGCGACTCCGCGCTCTATCCCATCCGCGATCCCCGGCTCGCCCCATCCCTCGCCTTGAAAAACTAATGGACCAGCCCACTCCATCGCGCTCCCTTTGGCCCACCGTGATCGCCGCCGTCGTTCTGCTGCTTCTCTTCGGCCTCTGCGCGCGCCTGCTGCTCCTGGCTCTTCCCGTGCGCGATGAAGACCACGACCGCCGCGAGGAACGGCTCAAAGTCTACGCCGAACTCCAGGCCGAGAACGCGCAAAAGCTCGGCACCTACGCCTGGATCGATCGCGACAAAGGCCTCGTACAAATCCCCATCGATCGCGCCATCGCACTCACCATCCCAGAACTCAACGCCCACCCGCCCGCGCCGGCCGGCCCCATCGTGCCCCCCTCGCCATGAAGCGCCCCTTCCTTCTTTTCTGCGCGGGCGCAGTCTTTTGGCTCCTTGTCGGCGCATTCGTGGATGTCATCGCCGACGCCAAACTTCTCTGGCCCGCCTTTCTCGACAACCAAGCCTGGCTCACCTATGGGCGCCTCCGCCCCGCAGCGGACAACGCCCTGCTCTTTGGCTGGGCCTCGCAGGCCGGCCTCGCCGTCATGCTCTGGCTGCTGGGCCGCCTCGGTGGCACGCAGCCGCGCTCGCCCGCCCTGCTCGTCACCTCCGCCGTGCTCTGGAATGCCGGTGTTGTCATCGGCTTCTGCGGCATCCTGCTGGGCCGTCAGGGCCCGCATCCCGGCCTGGAATTTCCCGGCAGCGCCTCCTCCATCCTGACCCTCGCCTTTCTCCTCTTTACCCTCTGCTCTCTATTCCTCCTGCTCGATCGCCCCAATCGCCCGCTCTTCGTCTCGCAGTGGTATCTCCTCGCGGCGTTGCTCTGCTTCCCCTGGCTCTACCTTACCGCGAATACGCTGCTCGTCTGGTCGCCCGTTCCCGGCTCCGCCCAGCTTGTCCTCGCCGCCTGGTACAAGGCCTGCCTCTTCTGGCTTTGGCTCGTGCCGCTGGGCCTCGCCATCCTCTACTACCTCATATCAATCACCACCCGGCGCACCATCTACGCCTATCCCTCCAGCGTGTTTGCCTTTCGCGCCGTGGTCGTGCTCGGCGGTTGGACTGGTCTCGCTTCCTTCCTCGGCGGCCCCATCTCCGCCTGGCTGGTCAGCGTATCCATCAGCGCCTGCCTGCTGATGCTCATCCCCATCGTCGTCATCGGGATCAATCTCCTCGGCACCCTCCGCGCCGCGCACTGGCCGCGATCACCCGTCCTCTCGTTCACCCTCTTCAGTCTGCTTTGCCTGGGTATTGCCACATTGCACAGCGCGGCCACACCATTCACCGCGCCGCTCACCACCTACACCGGCTTCGCCGCCAGCGTGGAGACGCTCCGTCTTTCTGCCTTCACCAGCATGGCCCTCTTCGCCGCCGTTTATTTCATCTTCCCCTTCGTCACCAGCCGGGAAATTTCCACCTCACGTGTCCGCCTACATTACCTGCTCGCTGCCGGTAGCACGACGCTGCTCTTCCTCAGCGAGGCCCTCTCTTTTGGCGAGACCGGCAGTCCGTTTCTCCGTTACCTCCATTTTATCGCCGGCGTCGCTTATCTGTTCGCGTGCATTCTGTTCGCGAGGAACCTCCTCTCCCGCCCATGAACAAGCTCCCTTCCTTGATTCTAGGCCTCCTCGCCGCCTTCGGCCTCCCCTGGGCGTTCCTGGTCATCTACCCCTACTTCCACCTCGCGCGGCTTCAAATGTATGTGAATAATAACACTGGCGAGTCCGCGCCGCCCGCGCTCTCCGGCCTCGCCGCGGAGGGTCGGAAAGTCTACGCCGCCAACGGCTGTGTCTCCTGCCACACCCAGCAGGTGCGCCTCGCGCCCCTGTTCTCCGATGTCTCCCGCAGCCTCGGCCCGCGCCCGCTCGTCGCTCGCGACTACCTCCGCGAACAGCCCGCTTTCTTCGGCCAGCTCCGCCTCGGCCCCGATCTCGCCAATGTCGGCCTGCGCTCCACCGACCGCGATTGGTACTACTGCCATCTCCTCGAGCCCGCTTCCATGGTCCCCGGCTCGATCATGCCCTCCTACCGATTCCTCTTTGAGACGAAGAAAATCCAGGGCCAGCCCAGTAACCGCGCCGTCCACGGCCTGTACGGCCCGCAGGCTCCGGCCCCGGGTTACGAAGTCCTCCCCACCCACGACGCCGAAGCTCTCGTGGCCTACCTCCTTTCGCTCCGTCACAGTTACGCCCTGCCCGAGGCCGAGCCTCTGCCCAAGCCATGAACCGCGACGAAGACGAATCCCTGGTCCGTCGCCACGACGAACTCCTCCACCGGCCCGACGCCGAGCCGCTCTCCTCGTGGGTCACCTTCTTCTTTCTCGGCCTCGTGGTCTGCGCCACCATCTACCTGTTCTCAAATAGCGGAGGCTTCGACCCCATGGTCTTCAATCCAGCCGGCTCTTCCCTGCCGGCGTTCGAGGAGACCACCGACCCCCTGCTGCTCGGCAAGCGCGTCTTCTACCAAAACTGCGCCATCTGCCATCAGGAGGACGGCCAGGGCCTGCCCCGCCAATTTCCTCCGCTCGCGGGCAGCGAGTGGGTCCTGGCCCGCGACCCTCACGGCGACAACCACATCGTCCGCATCGTCCTCCAGGGCCTGGAAGGCCCCGTCACCGTGCGCGGCCAGCAGTTTAACAACATGATGGTCCCCTGGGGCGCGATTCTCAGCGACCAGAAGATCGCCGCCGTCCTCACCTACGTGCGGAGCGAATGGGGCAACGACGCCCCGCCCATCACCCCCGAGTTCGTCGCGAAGATTCGCGAGGAAACCAAGGGCCGCACCAAATGGTGGACCATGAAGGACCTCCTCGCCATCCCGCCCGAGGCCTGCCCGCCGCCCACGCCTACTCCCACCCCGGAGCCTTCCGCTTCAGCTTCGCCGCAAAAATAATCTCTATCCCAGCGCGGTTTTTTGCCCATATTAGTGGGCTCCATGAAGGATAGTGCTGACCGGATTTACTCGCTCAAGGGCGTCCATTACTGGGCCATCTTTACGGCCGCGGTGACCTTCCTCCTGCTTTGCGTGGGCGGTTTGGTCACCTCGAATGAGGCGGGCATGTCCGTGCCCGACTGGCCCAATACCTACGGCTACAATATGTTCCTCTTCCCCTACTCCCGATGGGTCGGCGGCATTTTCTACGAGCACAGCCATCGCCTCATCGCCACGGTGGTAGGGCTCCTTACCGCCGTGCTCGCCTGCTGGTTCTGGATCAAGGAAACCAAGGGTTCCATCCGATGGCAGGGTGTGATCGGCTTCGTGGTGATTCTCGCCCTGCTCGGCGTGCGCAAGATGCCCATGTTTTGGGCGCTGGCCTCCCTTTCGTTCCCCGCCATGGCCTACGGCTTCTACCGCTTTAGCCAGGACCCGAAGAGCTTCCGTTGGCTCGGCCTCGTGGCCTTTGCCGCCGTGATCCTGCAGGGCATCCTCGGCGGTCTGCGCGTGGTCGAGCACGCCGATGAGATCGGCATTTTCCACACCATGCTGGCTCAGACTTTCTTCACCGGCATCGTGCTCCTCTGCGTCGCCACCAGCCGCTCCTTTCAGGAAAAACGCTGGGCCGACTACGAGCCCAATCCTACCCTCAAGTGGTGGGCCGCCGGCGCCACCGCCCTCATTTTTCTTCAGCTCAGCCTCGGCGCGACCATGCGCCATGAGCATATCGGCCTCTCCATCCCCGATTTCCCTCTGGCCTACGGACAGATCCTCCCCAATACCACCCCCGCCGCCCTCGAAAAAATCAACGAGGATCGCCAAACTCACGACCTCAAGCCGACCTCCGCCACCCAAATCTGGATCCAGATGACCCACCGTGGCGTAGCCGCCCTCATTTTCTGCGCCGCCCTTGGTGCCTTCCTCAAAGCCCGCCGTAGCGCCAAATCCATTCGCCTCTGGACGACTGTCTTGCTTGGCATGTTGCTCATCCAGATATGTTTAGGGGCCTGGACGATCTGGTCCGGCAAGGCCGCCGACGTCGCCACTGCCCACATGGCCCTCGGCGCGCTGTCCCTCGTGACCAGCGCCGTCCTCACCTTCCGCCTCTTCCGCGGAGGCCGGGCCAAGGATTTCGTTTTGCCAGACGCCCCAAATCCGCGTTTGATGGCGGGCGTCGCATGAAATCCGACACCATCGTCACCTCACGTTTTGAGACTCTGGGATCCGACCTGGCCGAACTGGCCAAGGCCCGGCTCTCCCTGCTCGTGCTGCTCACGACGCTGGTGGGTTTCCTGCTCGGCTGGTCGGGACCGATGGATTATCTGCTTCTCGCGGCCACCATCGTCGGCACGGCCCTGTGTGCGGCGGGCGCCGGGGCGCTGAACCAATGGTGGGAACGCGAGCACGATGCGCTGATGAAGCGCACCAGCAACCGCCCTCTGCCGGGCCGCCGTGTGCATCCGACCGATGCTCTCCTGATCGGGCTTTTCTTCTCGGTCACCGGCCTGGTCATCCTTTCGGTCTTCACGAATACTACCGCTACGTTCCTCGCCTTTGCGACCCTGGCCATCTACGTGCTGGTCTACACGCCGATGAAGCGCATCAGCACCTTGAACACGCTGGTCGGAGCCATCCCTGGCGCACTGCCTCCGCTCATTGGCTGGGTGGCGGCGCACAATGTTTATAAGCTCGAGGGCGGCTTGCTCTTCGCCATCATGTGGTTCTGGCAGATGCCGCATTTCCTCGCCATCGCCTGGATGTATCGGACGGAATACGCCGACGCCGGTTTCGTCATGCTGCCCGGTCGCGACACGACCGGCTTGGTCACCGCGCGCCAAGCGCTGCTTTATTGCGTGTGTCTTCTGCTGGTCAGTCTTTTGCCGGCCTTCTTCTCGTTTGCCAGCGTGACCTATGCGATCGGCGCCTTTGTGCTGGGCGCGGCGTTTTGTTGGACGGCGATTCGTTTCTTCCTGCAACGCAGCCGCTCCGCCGCACGGGTGATGTTCTTCGCCTCCATCATCTATCTTCCGCTTTTGCTGGGCCTGCTGTTGCTCGCAAGGCGCTAGCCGCTTTTCCGGCGAGAGAGACCAAAGCTTCGTCCGCGTCGGGCGCTCCAACGAAAGAGAGCCCAGCCGGCAACCCCGAAGCAGTCGCCAGCGGAAGATTCACCTGCGGCAATCCCGCCAGATTCGCCAGCGCGGTGAGACAAAGAATGCGCGGCAGATAGCCACTCCCCGAACGATCATAGTCCACCTGCCCGAGCAGCGGTGGCGGGCTGGGGATGGTAGGAATGCAGAGAGCTGTAGTTGGGGACAGAAATTGATGGAGCCCACGGCGAGCCTGCTCGCGGTGGCGCATCGCGCTGAGGAGTTGAGCGCGGCCCGCTTTGCGCACGTTGGCAAAATTCTCCGCGATCTTCGGCCCGAGTTTTCGCTCCTTCTCGCTCAGCCATGTCCCATAGGTGCTCCAGACTTCGGGCCATTGGACGCCGGAGAAGGTCTGCTTCCAGGTGAAAAAATCCGTGGCCAGATCACCCTCGACAAAGGCGTCGAGCCCGATGGTTTTCACGGTGAAACCCGCGTCCGAGAGGGATTTTTCCAGTGGGCCCAAAGCGCCGCGAATTTCCGGATCCGCCAGCGCCCAGGCTTCCTTGAGGAAGAAGATTGTATCGATAGGCAGAGACTCATTCTCCGAAGCGCAAAAACAAGCCGTGATCAAACGGAGCACTTCCGGATCGCACGCGAGGACGCCGAGCGTGTCAAAGCTCGGCGCCAGCGGCTGGATGCCCGCCATGGACCAGCGGCCCCATGTCGGACGCAGGCCGTAGATGCCGCAGTTCGCCGCAGGCACGCGCACGGAACCTGCCGTGTCGGTCCCAAGGGCGAAATCGACCTGGCCGCTCGCCACCGCCGAGGCCGAGCCGCAGGAGGAACCTCCGGGAATGCGATCCGGCGCGGCGGGATTCAGCGGGGTGCCGTAAAAGTGATTTTCCCCGATGAGGCTGAAGGCAAATTCATCCGTGATCGTCTTGCCCATGCAACGGGCTCCTGAGCCGAGGAGGATATCCACCGCCACGGCATGAGCGGCTGCCGGAGGATGCGTCGCGGTCCAGGTGGGGTTGCCGCAGCCAGTGACCAGACCGGCGATATCGATGAGATCCTTCGCGGCAAAGGTCAGGCCGTCCAGCGGCCCTGTGGAAGTGGGCGGCAAATCGAATCTCTGGACGAAGGCTTCTCCAGCCGTCGGAGGGGTAGTCGGCGTTCCCATGGCCTTCGTTTGAGCCTAAACGGACGGCTCTGTCAGCCTCAATTACTTGGCAGCGGGAAGCATTCGATCCTGAAAAAACTTCACGATGAGCGGTGCTGCCTCGGCGGGGAATTGGTGTCCGCCAGGATGGATGTAAGTAGCGACCGGAGCATTGATGGCGGAGGGATAGTTGGTGCAGTATGTTGCTCCCGGCTCTCCCTTGCCGCATTGGTCGATCGCGAGTACCGCGTTGATGGTATTTTGCTGCCACACAAATTTCACCAGAGGATCATTCTCGCCCGCGACGATGAAGGCGGGCTTGGGCTTCAACTCGTCAATCAGCCGAAGTGCAGCGGCTGCGGTGGGGGCCACGGCGGCCAGCTTGTCGCCTCGAGCCGCCCAGAGTAGGTAGGTAAAGGCGCCGCCATTCGAGTGGCCGGTCACAAAGATGTGCTTGTCGTCCACCATATATTCCTTGCGCAGGCTCGCGAGCATGGCGTCGAAAAACTTCAGATCCCGGTCTCCCTGATCGCCAACCGCCTTTTGCCAGCCGGGCCGGTTGCCCTCAGGGTCGGTAAGCTGCCCCGGGGTGTTCAAGCCCTGGGGATATACCACAATCGCTTCCGGCCAGAGCTGATGAAACGGCGTGCGAGTCGCGACGAAATTCATCGTGCCGCCGTGACCGTGAAAGACAAAGAGGACCGGCGTAGGCTGGAGCAGCGCCTGGGCCGGGGCGTAGACGAGAGCCTCCCGGGTGCCGCCATCCACCGTCCATTTTTTGAGCGGTAGCGCGTCCTCCGCCCGAGTGATGGCCATGGCGGCGAGGACAATTAGAAAAATTCTCAAGACATGTCCCATGGAAGAATTTAACCGCGGAGGCGGCTGGTGGTTTCGCATTTTCACAGGGTGGGATTTTGTGCCGCTAGGTTGAAGTTGCCGAGAACATCCCTTATACCATACGGGATGTCTTCCGATTCCATGCCTGCCCGCATTCCCCGTCTGGGCTGGGCGATTGCTTTTTTGGTCGCGGCGGGGGTGATTGCCCTGGGCTACACCGCCTTGCGGCCGAATAAGCCCCAGGTTTCCTCCATGGACAAAATCGCGCCCGTCCCGGCCTTTTCCTTCACCGACCAGTACGGGAAAACCGTGTCGAATGAAGACCTGAAGGGAAAAGTTTGGGTGGCGGATTTCATTTTTACCCGATGCGCGGGACCCTGCCCGGTGATGACCGGACATATGGCGGACCTGAATCGTGCCTTGGGCGATAGTGCAAAGGGCGTGGAGTTGGTCTCGATGACGGTCGACCCCGAGTACGATTCGCCGGAGGTACTGAAGAAGTACGGCGAGCGCGCGGGAGCCACCGAGCAGCGTTGGAAATTTCTCACCGGGCCCAAGGCCAAAATCAGCGAGGTGATCACCAAGGGCATGCTTCTGCCCCTGGGACAGGAAGCCGACGGTACGCCGATGCACTCCGTTCGCTTTTTGGTGGTGGATCGCAATGGCTGGATTCGCAAGTTACAGGACGGCACCGATCCCGCCCTGGTGCAGAAGCTTCTCATGGACATTCGCGAGCTCTTGCGCGAACCTCAGGCCGGAGCACAGAAATGAGCAGCGTTTCAGAAATTATTTCAACACTGGTGAGTGACCGCAAGGGCGCGAAAAGCGGTCGATGAGCGTTGCGGATCTCCCTCTTGTTGATGCCTGCCTGAACTCCCTTACCACGGTTTTCATCCTCGTGGGTTGGTGGTTCATTTCGCGCAATCGAATCCCCCAGCATATCACCTGCATGATTGCGGCGATTTGTACCTCCGCGGTTTTTCTGGGGTGTTATCTTTATTATCACTTTATTTTTGGTGAGACAAAGTTCACGCATCCGGGCTTCATCAAGCTGGTCTACTACTTCATCCTGGCCACTCATGTGATCCTGGCTCTTACGGTGCCTGTTTTGGTGATTCTTACCGTGATCCCAGCCATCAGGGCGCGCTTTGACCGTCATCGGCGCATCGCTCGCTGGACCCTGCCGATCTGGCTTTATGTTTCCGTTACCGGAGTGTTGGTTTACCTGATGCTCTACCAGTGGTTTCCGCCCGTTAAACCATGAGTGGCCTGGAAAATCCCGGCGTCCTGGACGCCTTTGCCTACGATACCGGCGAGGACAAGCTGGTACTCGCCATGTACGAAAACCGCCCCTGGCGCGGCGAGGAGAAGCAGCAGCTACAACTCGAGCACAAGCTCAACGCCTACCTCTCCTTTGCGCTGGATGGCGAGATGACGCAGTCCTTTCCGCACCTAACGGGTAAGCCTTTGGAGATTCAACTGCGCACCGTGCACGAGCCCGATCCCGCCACGGCCGTACTGCTGCAACGCATCGAGGAACAACTCTCCTTCCAGGAAGTCCGCTTCGTGGTCTACCAGATCGACGAGTCCGAGATGCGGCAGGGCGGCGGCGAGGGCAGTTGCGGCTCAGGCTGCGGCTGCCACTAGATCATTTTTGCATCAATTGGCCGCATTGATTTGGCGAATCCAACCGATGTGTGATAACCGCAACGCGCCGTTGGGCGCTGTAGCAACGGCTCTGTCGCCGTTTCGCCCAACGGGCGATCTCCCAAGATCCTCTTCTCAATTGTGCAAATTGAATTGAAACCGCGCCAAGTTCTCCGCGCTTAGCTCAGAAACGAACAAACGTACTGGCAGATGTCGGCCGTCGTGATAGTGAAACCGGAATCCGCCGGAACATTGAAGCTCTGGCCCGCGCCGTAGGTCGCCGGCGCGGTTGTGCCATCAAGCACTACTTCGCATTCGCCGGCGGTGATCCCCATCAGCTCAGCGGCTTTCGTTCCAAAGTGATACGAGCCGGGGTAGATGAGTCCGAGTGTTTTGCGCGCGCCGTCCGCCAGGGTGATCGTGTGGGAGACGACCTTGCCCTCAAAGTAAATGTTGGCTTCAGCTACGGCGGTGACGTTGGCAAATTCCATCCGTAGAGCTTCGTTTTGAGCGGTTTCCGGGGCAAGGCCAAAGTGCTGTCCCTCAAGAAGCGGGAGAAATATACGCGCAGCGGGGAGGGCTAGTGCGAAGACACGGTAGATCCTAATGCATATGAAAACACTAGCCAGTCTTTCCCTTCTAGCCGCGTTCCTCGTGACGAGCACCGGCTGCTTCGTCTACGAGCGCCGCACCGCCGCCCCTGAGCGCGTCGTCGTTACTGAAACCCCTGTCACCACCACGCGCGTCGTGAGGGTGCTGCCCAGCGGGTATACCACCACGGTCTATCGCGGCACCACCTACTACCGTTACGGCGGGGTCTACTAT
>OUNM010271272.1_pt1 | contig 45588 bp, 37 predicted proteins | sample 1769961 | NCBI WGS metagenome assembly OUNM01 (sample SAMEA3914820, study PRJEB12502) | metagenome | biome: forest; material: soil | place: USA | collected 2012-03-12 | depth 0.3 m | reverse complement strand
GCGGCTCGCCGACGTTGAGCAGCTTGCGCAGCTTCATGCCGATCCAGGCGGGGTCGATCACGCGCATGTCCAGCGACAGCAGGCGCGCCAGGCCGTCGAACGCGCGCGGGTAGTTGCCGCTGAAGCCCACCGCGCAGGGGCGCGTGACCGCGGCGTCGCCGCTGCGCAGCACCACCTCCTTCATGGTGAGCGTGAAGGTCTCGCCGGTGGCGGGGTTGTCGACGTCCACGGCCCAGGCCAGCGTGCCGGCCGTGGTGGTGCGGGGCTCGTCGCGGCTGAACATCGCGTCCAGCACCGGGGACGGCACGCCGTCGTGCTGCAGCGCGCCCAGCTGCTCGCAGCGCCAGCGGATGACCGACGCCGTGGCGGCCACGACGCCTGGGAACAGCCTGGGCTCGCCCGCGGGCGGGAAGGCCATGGAGAACGCGCGCTCCTCGGCCACCGTGGCCAGCACGTCGAGCTTGAGCTTGAGCCACTGCGGGTCGTTCACGCGCATGTCCATCGACAGCGTCTTGGCCAGCGCGCCCAGGCCGCGCGGCTGCTCCGCGCCGTTGACCCACACCTCGAACGGCACGTTCTTGGCGAACAGGCCCACGCCGGGGGCGGCGTCCTCGGGCATCTCGCCGACGAACAGCGCGAACTCGCCGTGCGGGTGGCGGATCATGTACGTCCAGGCCGGGTTGCCGCCGTTCATCTCCGGGCGGCCGGGCCAGCGCATGGAGGCCATCACGGCGTGGACCGGGCGGTCCAGCGCCAGGCGCTGGTCGGCGGCGCTGGCGTGCGCGTGCCCGTGGGCGTGCACGCTGCCCGGCGCGGCCGCCTGCACCAGCGCGGGCGAGGCGGCCTGCAACTGCAGCGGCTGCGGTGCCTCCGACGTGGCCGGCGTGGTGCTGAGCACCGAGCCCAGGATGCTGTTGGGGCGGTAGGTGGCCAGGCCCTTCAGGCCGGACTTCCACGCGGCCAGGTACAGGCCCTGGAAATCGCGGTACGGGTAGTCGGCGGGCACGTTCACCGTCTTGCTGATGGACGTGTCGACGTACGGCGCGACGGCCGCGACCATGGCCTCGTGGGCCTCCGCGCTCATCTCCAGCGCGGTGACGAACGCCGGCGGCAGCGGCGCGTCGGGGCCGTGCAGGTGGCGGAACAGGCGCCATGCATGGTCCTCCACCGCGTAGTCCTTGGTGCCGCCGTCGGGCATGCGCTTCTTGCGCGTGTACGTCCAGCTGAAGGGCGGCTCGATGCCGTTGCTGGCGTTGTCGGCGAAGGCGAGGCTGATGGTGCCGGTGGGCGCGATGGACAGCAGGTGCGAGTTGCGCAGGCCCTTGGCGCGGATCTTGTCCTTCAGGCCCGCGGGCAGGCGCGATGCGAACGTGCCGCGCGACAGGTACAGGTCGGCGTTGAACAGCGGGAAGGCGCCGCGCTCGGTGGCCAGGTCGGCGGAGGCGTCGTAGGCCGAGTCGCGCATCGTGCGCGAGATGGCCTCCGCGGCCTCGCGCGCGGCGGGCGTGTCGTAGCGCAGGTTCATCATCGCCAGGGCGTCGCCCAGGCCTGTGAAGCCGAGGCCCACGCGACGCTTGGCGGCGGCCTCCGCGGCCTGCTTGGGCAGCGGCCAGACGGTGACGTCGAGCACGTTGTCCAGCATGCGCGTGGAGGTGCGCACGACGTCGGCGAACGCGTCGTGGTCGAAGGAGGCCGCGAGCTCGAAGGGAGCGCGGACGAAGTGCGTGAGGTCGATGGAGCCGAGGCAGCAGCAGCCGTAGGGGGGCAGGGGTTGCTCGGCGCACGGATTGGTCGCCGCGATCGTCTCGCAGTAGCTGAGGTTGTTGTCCTGGTTGATGCGGTCCAGGAACAGCACGCCGGGTTCGGCGTGGTCGTAGGTGGAGCGCATCACCTGGTCCCACAGCAGGCGGGCCTTCTGGCGACGGTACACCCACAGGCCGTCGGCGCGCTGGTGCGCGCCCTGCTGTTTCTGCTCCGGGCCGGGCTCGGCCTTGTGGACGAGCTCGACGTCGCCGTCCTTCTCCACGGCCTGCATGAAGGCGTCGGTGACACCCACCGAGATGTTGAAGTTGGTGAGGTCGCCCGTGTCCTTGGCGTGGATGAAGGCCTCGACGTCGGGGTGGTCGCAGCGCAGCACGGCCATCTGCGCGCCGCGGCGGCTGCCGGCCGATTCCACCGTCTCGCAGCTGCGGTCGAACACGCGCATGTAGCTGATGGGGCCGGACGCGCGGCTCTGCGTGGAGCCCACCCAGGCGCCGGCGGGGCGGATGCGCGAGAAGTCGTAGCCCACGCCGCCGCCGCGGCGCATCGTCTCGGCGGCCTCGGTGAGCGCCGTGTAGATGCCGGGCACGTCGTCCTCCACCTGCGCGATGGAATCGCCCACCGGCTGCACGAAGCAGTTGATGAGCGTGGCGCTGAGGTCGGTGCCGGCGGCGGAGTTGATGCGGCCGGCGGGCACGAAGCCGCGCTGCTGGGCCTCGAGGAAGCGGCGCTCCCAGTCGGCGCGCTGCTCGGCCGGCTCGACGGCGGCCAGCGCGCGGGCGACGCGGCGGCGGACGTCGTCCCCCGTGGATTCGTCGCCCTTGGCGTACTTCTCGACCAGCACCTCCGCGCTGATCGCCTGGCCCGGCAGCGTGGCCGGCGTGGCGCCCCGGGCGCCGCTGTCGTACAGGTCTCGTTGGGTCTCGACGGTCATCTTCTTCATCCGGTGTGTCGGTCGATTCTGGCACTGGGCCAAGGGCGGCCCGGGGCGAAAGGACCTGCCCTCGACACGGGTTCGACGCGGATCAACCGCGGCCCACGAAGGGCATCGCGGTGGCGAGGATCGTGGCCTGCAGCACGTTGGCGTCCAGGGGCAACGCGACGAGCGCGCGCACCGTGGCCACCACGCGGTCCATCGGCATGCGGGGCTCGGGTCGCACGCTGCCGTCGGCCTGCAGCACGCCGCTGCCCATGCGCTCGGTCATGTCGGTGGCCACGTTGCCGATGTCCACCTGGCCCACCGCGATGCCGTGGTCGCGGCCCTCCAGCGCGGCCGCGGCGGTGAGGCCCGTGATGGCGTGCTTGGTGGCCGTGTAGGCGATGGCGTGCGGCCGCGGCACCTGCGCCGCCAGCGAGCCGTTGTTGAGGATGCGCCCGCCGGGCGGGGATTGCTGCTTCATCGCGCGGAAGGCCTGCTGCAGGCACAGGAACATGCCGGTGAGGTTGACGTCCACGCTGCGCCGCCAGTGCTCGAGCGGGAAGGTCTCGATCGGGGCGGCGGGCGTGAAGATGCCGGCGTTGTTGAACAGCAGGTCGACGCGGCCCCAGCGCGCCAGCACCTGGTCGAAGGCGGCGGCCACGGCCGCGGGGTCGGTGACGTCGGTGGGCAGGGCGAGCGCACGGGGACCGGCGCCCTCCAGCGCGGACGCCAGGCCGGTGGCGTCGCGTGCCAGGGCGGCGACGTGCCACCCGTCGTCCAGCAATGCGCGCGCCACCGCGCGGCCGATGCCGCGGCTGGCGCCGGTGACCACGGCGACACGGGGCGGGTTGGCGGCGGTGGTCGGCGCGGGATCGGGTGTCGTGGGCATGGTGCGCGGTCCTCCAGGGGGCCATCGTACGATCGCCGGATGGCGCCGGACCCGCATTCCACGAATCCCGTCGAGGACGTCGACGCGGTGGTCATCGGCGCGGGCGTGGTCGGCCTCGCGTGCGCGCGGGCGCTGGCGCTCGCCGGGCGCGAGGTGATCGTGCTGGACGCGGCCGATACCCACGGCACGGGCACGTCCTCGCGCAACAGCGAGGTGATCCACGCCGGCCTGTACTACCCGCCCGGCTCCTGGCGGGCGCGGCTCTGCGTGGCGGGCCGGCGCGCGCTGCTGGCCTACTGCGCCACGCGCGCCGTGCCGCATCGCCTGTGCGGCAAGCTGGTCGTGGCGGCCGACGACGCCGAGGTGCCGCGGCTGGACGCGTTGCTGGCCAACGCGCGGGCCTGCGGCGTGGACAGCCTGCGGATGTGGTCGCGGGCGGACGTGCGGGCGGCCGAGCCCGCGCTGCGCGTGCACGCCGCGCTGTGGTCGCCGGACACGGGCATCATCGACGGCGCCGCGCTGATGCTGGCCTTGCGGGCGGACGCGGAGGCCGCGGGCGCGACCTGCGTGTTCCGCAGTCCGGTGGCAGCCGTGCGCGTGCTGGCGGGCGGCCCCGCGGTCGATGCGCCCCGGCTGGCCGTGGACGTGGCCGGCGGGGACCCGCTCACGCTGCGCGCGCGCAGCGTCGTCAACAGCGCGGGCCTGGGCGCGCTGGCGCTGGCGCGCGGCACGCACGGCGGCGGGGACGGGCCCGCCCACGCGGACGCGCGGTCGTACGCGAGGACGCTGCCCGTTCCGCGCTTCGCCAAGGGCGCGTACTTCGAGCTGGCGGGCTGCGCACCCTTCAGCCACCTGGTGTACCCGGTGCCCGGAGGCTCGTCGCACCTGGGCATCCACCTGACGCTGGACCTGGCCGGGCGCGCGCGCTTCGGACCGGGCTTCGAGTGGGTGGACGACCCCGCGGACACGCGCGTGGACCCCACGCAGGCCGGCGCCTTCGCCACCGCCATCCGCCACTACTGGCCGGACCTGCCGGAGGGCGCGCTGGTGCCGGCGTTCGCGGGCATCCGTCCCAAGACCAGTGGGCCGGGCCAGCCGGCGGCGGATTTCCGCATCGACGGTCCGGCCGCGCATGGCGTGGCGGGGCTGGTGCACCTGCTGGGCATCGAGTCGCCGGGGCTGACGTCGTCGCTGGCCATGGCCGAGCACGTGGCGGCGCTGCTGTCGGCGCCCTGAAGCCGCCCCCCTAGATCGATACCCTGTCCGCGCAGACCCGGTTGCGTGCGAGGCGCCCCGCATCGCAGCATCGCGATCGACATACCCCTCGTGAACCCTCCAACCCCGGGAGATCCGCCATGACCCGCCGCCACCTCGCGCCAGCCGCGCCCGCCACCCTCGCCGCCGCCATTCCCGCGGCCGTGGCCACGCTGCTGCTGTCGCTGGCCGCCGCCGCTTCCGCCGCCGGTATCGCCGCCGATACCTCGTCGGGTATCACCCCCGATGCGCGCGCCGCCGCCGACGAGATGCGGGTGCTGCGCCAGCAGGAGCGCCAGCGCACCAACTTCTACCAGGCGTGGTTCCCGGACGCCGCCACGGCGCGCCGCGCGGCCATCAGCTTCCACCACGCCCTGCTGGAGGCCAACTACGCCGCCGGGTACCTCGTGATGGAGCTGCAGCCCGCCGAGATCACCGCGCTGCGCAAGTTCGGCTTCAAGCTGACGCCGGCAAACGACTTCCTGGCCCGCCGCAACGCGTTCCTCGACGCCCTGGACCAGGCCGCGGCCGCCGACCTGCAGCGTGGCGGCCCGGGCGAGGCCAAGATCCAGTCGATCCCCGGCTACTCGTGCTACGAGACGGTGGAGGAGACATTTTCCATCGCGCAGGGCTTCGCCACGGCGCACCCCACGCTGGTGCAGTGGCTGGACGTGGGCGACTCCTGGCAGAAGACCGTGGGCAGCGGCGGCTACGACATGCGCGTGCTGAAGATCACCAACAGCGCCATTCCCGGCCCGAAGCCCAAGCTGTTCATCAACAGTGCCATCCATGCGCGTGAGTACACGACGGCACCGCTGAACCTGGAGTTCGCGCGCTGGCTGATCAACGGCTACGGCGTGGACCCGGACGCCACCTGGATCGTCGACCACCAGGAAACGCACCTGCTGCTGCAGTCCAACCCCGACGGCCGCAAGAAGGCCGAGGGCGGGCTGCTGTGGCGCAAGAACACCAACACCGCGTACTGCGGCCCCAACAGCAACAACCGTGGCGCCGACCTGAACCGCAACTTCACCTTCAGCTGGAACGACACGCACGGCCAGGGCTCGAGCGGCAACCAGTGCGACGAGACCTACCGCGGCCCGTCGGCCGAGAGCGAGCCGGAGGACCAGGCGATCCAGGCCTACATCGCCAGCATCTTCGACGACCACCGCGGCCCCAACAAGGGCGACCCCGCGCCCGCGGACACGATGGGCGTGCACCTGGACATCCACAGCTACAGCCAGCTGGTGCTCTGGCCCTGGGGCGACACCAACGCGCCGTCCGGCAACGCGACGGCCCTGACCACGATGGGCCGGCGGCTGGCGTACTTCAACGGCTACACGCCGGAGCAATCCATCGGCCTGTACCCCACCGACGGCACCAGCGACGGCCCCAGCTACGGCGAGCGCGGCGTGGCCGCCTTCACCATCGAGCAGGGCAGCAGCTTCTTCGAGAGCTGCACCACGTACACCAACACCACGAAGCCGAAGAACCTGCCCGCCTACATCTACGCCGCGCGCGTGGCGCGGGCGCCCTACCAGCTGCCCTCCGGCCCCGACGTGACGACGGTGACGCTGAACGACGGCGGCGGCGTGCCCGCGGGCACGCCGGTGACACTCACCGGCTCCATCACCGACACGCACTTCAACCAGAGCAACGGCACCGAGCCCGTGCAGGCCATCGCGGCCGCGGAGGCCTACGTGGACGTGCCGCCCTGGACCCCGGGCGCGGTGGCGATCCCGATGGCGGCGGCGGACGGCAACTTCAACTCGACGACCGAGGCCGTCACCGGCACGCTGTCCACCACCGGCCTGTCCGCCGGCCAGCACCTGGTGTGGCTGCGCGGCAAGGACGCCTCCGGCGCGTTCGGCCCGGTGAGCGCGGCGTTCCTGCACATCGGCGCGGGCGGCGGCGGCACGGAAGTGGAGCCGAACGACACGCGCGCCACGGCCAACCTGGTGTCCGCGCCGGAAACGCTGACGGGCACGATGTCCGCCGCCACCGACAAGGATTTCTTCCGCGTGAACCTGCCGGCCGGCGCCACGCTCACCGCCACGCTGACGCCCAACGCGACCAGCAACTACGACCTCTACATCGTGGACGGCAAGGGCAACCTGCTGGGCAGCAGCAAGAACGGCAAGGGCATGGTGGACACGGTCAGCGTCACCAACACGGGCGGCACGACGATCGCGGGCTATGTGCGCGTGCAGTACAAGGCCGGCGTCACCGGCCCGACGGGCACGTACAGCCTGCAGCTGGCCTGGTGAACCACAGGGCGGGCACTGGCCGCCCTGATCATGCAAAAGGGCGGCCACTGGCCGCCCTTTGTCGTATTCGCGGCGCGTGGCGCCCTCAATCTCTTGCGTAGATGTCCACGTCCTTCGTCTCGCGCACGAACAGCACGCCGATGACGAAGCAGATCGCCGCGATGACGATGGGGTACCACAGGCCGTAGTACATGTTGCCGTTCTGGGCCACCATCGCGAACGTGATGGAAGGCAGCAGGCCGCCGAACCAGCCGTTGCCGATGTGGTACGGCAGGCTCATCGACGTGTAGCGGATGCGGGTGGGGAACATCTCCACCAGCATCGCCGCGATCGGGCCGTAGACCATCGTGACGTACAGCACCAGCACGAACAGCAGGCCCACGACGCTCCACCACTGGCCGCTCATCGCGGGGATGGGCTTGGCCTTGGCGGGGTAGCCCGCGGCCTTCAGGGAGTCGGCCACGTCCTTCTTCAGCGCCGCGACGGCCTTGCCCGACGCGTCGTCGAACTTGTTGCCGCCGGCAGCAGCGTGGCGGTGGGCGGCGAGATCTGCTTGTCGCCGATCATCACCACGGTGGGCGAGCCGGCGGGCAGCGCCTCGTTCGAGTAGCTGGCGGAGTTGGCCGTCAGCGCGCGCTTGGCGATGTCGCAGGAGGACGTGAAGTCCACCTCGCGGGCCACCGGGCTGCCCTGGAACGAGCACGTGGCCGGGTCGGCCTTCACCACCACCTTGCTGGTGGCCTGCGCGGCGGCCAGCTCGGGGTTGGCCGTCTCGGCGATGGCGTGGAAGATCGGGAAGTACGTGAGCACCGCCAGCAGCATGCCCGTCATGATGATGGGCTTGCGGCCGATCTTGTCCGACAGGGTGCCGAACACGATGAAGAACGGCGTGCCCAGCGCCAGGGCCACGGCGATCAGGATGTTGGCCGTGGCCGCGTCCACCTTCAGCGAGCTGGTGAGGAAGAACAGCGCGTAGAACTGGCCGGTGTACCAGACCACGCCCTGGCCGGCCACCACGCCCAGCAGGGCCAGCAGCACGATGCGGGCATTGGGCCAGCGCGCGAACGATTCGGTCAGCGGCGCCTTGGAGGTCTTGCCCTCCTCCTTCATGCGCTTGAAGGCGGGCGATTCATTCATCGACAGCCGGATCCACACGCTGATGCCCAGCAGCAGGATCGACACGATGAACGGCACGCGCCAGCCCCAGTCCAGGAACACCGGTTCGGTGAGCCACGTGCGCGTGCCGAGGATCACCAGCAGCGACAGGAACAGGCCCAGCGTGGCCGTTGTCTGGATCCACGCCGTGTACGCGCCGCGCTTGCCGTGCGGCGCGTGTTCGGCCACGTAGGTGGCCGCGCCGCCGTACTCGCCGCCCAGGGCCAGGCCCTGCAGGATGCGCAGCGAGACGAGGATGATCGGCGCGGCGATGCCGATGGACGCGTAGCTGGGCAGCACGCCGACGATGAACGTCGACAGGCCCATGATCAGGATCGTGACCAGGAAGGTGTACTTGCGGCCGATCATGTCGCCCAGCCGGCCGAACACCAGGGCGCCGAAAGGCCGCACGAAGAAGCCCGCCGCGAAGGCCAGCAGCGACGCGATGAACTGCGCGGTGAGGTCCAGGCCCGAGAAGAACTGCTTGCCGATGATCGCGGCAAGCGAGCCGTAGAGGTAGAAGTCGTACCACTCGAACACCGTGCCGAGCGAGGAAGCGAAGATGACCTTCTTCTCTTCACTCGTCATCGACGCGGGTGCCCGGGGGGCGGTCGCCGCGATGGAGCTGGCCATGGGTTGTGTCTCCTGTTGTGTGGTAGCACATGGTGGAGCGCACCTCTGACCCAACTCTGACGCGGGACTTATTCGAAACTTACAACCCTAGGGGCTTACCCGCGCCTGCAGCCGATGGGCCAGCATCGTCAACGCATCCTGGCCCCAGAACACCTCCCCGTCGAGCACCAGGCTCGGCACGCCGAACACGCCCTGCGCCACCGCGCGCGCCGTGATGGCATGCAGCTCGGCCTTCACCTCGGCGCCGTTCGGGTCGCGCCGCGGCGCCATGCGCTGCGCCAGCGCCTGCAGCGCCGCCGGCTCGTTGGGATCCTGCCCTTCGCGCGCCCACGCGTGGCGCATCACCTGCTCCACCGCCTGGCGGTTGGGGGCCTGCCCCGCGGGCGCGCAGGCCAGCGCCAGGCGCAGCAGCGCCAGCGGGTTGAACGGGTGGTTGTGCGGCTTGGCGAACGGCACGCCGTCGCGGTCGGCGATCCAGGCGGACTGCCGGAAGATCCATTCGCGCTTGGGCGGCAGGTCCACCGGCGCCGGCGTGCCCCAGGCCTTCAGCAGGCCCGCGAACAGCAAGGGCTGGTACGTCACCCGGTAGGACAGGCCCTCGAGCGCCTGCGGCAGCCGCTCGAACGCCAGGTAGGCGTAGGGCGAGACGACGTCCAGGTAGAACGTGATCTCGGGAACGGGATCCGGCGGGGTCGCGTGCTGGCTCATGGCGTGGACCGCGAGGCGGGTGCGGGGGGCTCGTCGAAGGCGGCGTGGAAGCGGTCGTCCAGGCGGTCCCACACGGCGCGCTTGGCCGCGTCGTCCAGGCGGCTCCACGCCGCGATCTCGTCGATGTTGCGCTTGCACCCCACGCACCAGCCCGTGGCGGCGTCGAGCTGGCAGACGTTGATGCAGGGGGACGGGACGGGGCCGCCGGCGAAGCGATCGTGGCCGGGCGCGTTCATGGGGACAAGGGCGTCGACGGTCCCATGGCCGCCGGCGACGCGGGTGCCTGCGCCACGTCGGCCACCGGCGCGCCGGTCAGGCGCTCCAGGTCGGGCGGCGCCATCGCGAAGACGCCGTTGGGGTGACCCGCGGCGGCCCAGATGACGTCGAAGCGGAACAGGTCGCGGTCGATCAGCGTGACGGTGGGCGTGGCGTGCGCCAGCGGGGAGACCCCGCCGATGGTGAAGCCGGTGCGCGCCTTGACGAAGTCGGCATCGGCGCGGCCCACCGGGCCCACCAGCGCGGCCACCTTCTTCTCGTCCACGCGGCGGTCGCCCGAGGCCACCACCAGCACGGCCACGTCGTCGGCCTTGCGGCGGAACACGACGCTCTTGGCGATCTGGCCCACGGACACGCCCAGCGCGTCGGCGGCCTCCTGGCTGGTGCGGGCGGCCACGTCCAGCCACACGGGCTCGGACGCATGGCCGCGCTGCGCCAGTGCGGCGCGGACGCGGCGGAAGCCTTCGGGGCGCTCGCCTTCCTCGCGCGGCGCCGTCATGCCGCCGCGCCCCGCTTGGCCAGCAGCGCCCGCGCCACGCGCGAGCCGGTGGCCTGGCCCAGCGCCTGGCGGATGGCCACGCCGGCGTCCACCAGCGCGTCGAGGTCGATGCCGGTGTCGAGCCCCAAGCCCTGGAGCAGGTACACCACGTCCTCCGTGGCCACGTTGCCCGTGGCGCCCTTGGCATATGGGCAGCCGCCCAGGCCGGAGACGCTGGTGTCGAACACGTGCACGCCCAGTTCCAGGCACGCCAGGATGTTGGACAGCGCCTGGCCGTAGGTGTCGTGGAAATGGCCGCTCACCTCGTCCAGCGGGAAGTGCGCCAGCGCGGCGCCCATCGCGCGCTGCACGCGCAGCGGCGTGCCCACGCCGATCGTGTCGGCCACGCCCACGTGCTGCACGCCGATCGCCTTCATCATCGCGGCGACGCGCCCCACGGCCTCGGGCGCGATGTCGCCCTCGTACGGGCAGCCCAGCGCGCACGAGATGGCCGCGCGCACCTTGACGCCGGCCGCGCGCGCGGCGGCCACCACGGGCGCGAAGCGCTCGATGGATTCGGCGATGGAGCAGTTGATGTTCTTCTGGCTGAAGGTCTCGCTGGCCGCGCCGAACACGACGATCTCGTCCGGGCGCGTGGCCACGGCGGCCTCCCAGCCCTTCAGGTTGGGCGTCAGCACCGAGTAGCGCACGCCGGGCCGGCGCTGCACGCCCGCCATCACCTCGGCGTTGTCGGCCATCTGCGGCACCCACTTGGGGCTGACGAAGCTGGTGACCTCGATCTCGCGCAGGCCCGCGGCCTGCAGCGCGTGCACCAGCGCGATCTTGTCGGCCGCGGGCACGGGTTGCTTCTCGTTCTGCAGGCCGTCGCGCGGGCCCACGTCGACGATCGTGACGCGGGGCGGCAGGCGGTCCAGGGTGACGCCGGGGGCGGTCATGCTCGGGCCCATGGTCACGCGCCCGCCGTCTCGACGGCCGCGTCCAGCGTCAGCAGCTCGCCGCCTTCGGCCACCTGGTCGCCGGGCGCGAACAGCAGCTCGGCCACGCGCCCGTCGCGCGGCGCGGAGATGGTGTGTTCCATCTTCATCGCCTCCATCACGGCCAGCGGCTGCCCCTGCTTCACGGCGTCGCCCGGCTGCACCAGGTAGCCCACGATCTTGCCGGGCATCGGCGCGGTGAGGCGGCCGCCCTCGGCATGCGACTGCCCCGCGTGCGCGAGCGTGTCGACGTCCGACACCACGGCCGCCCCCTCCACGCCCCCGACGCCGGACACCGCGAACACCGACACCTGCTCGCCCAGCCGGTACACGGCCAGCAGCGCGCGGCGCGGCACGCCGCCCTGCGTCAGCACCACGTGGTGGCGATCCGCGTCGCCGGCCACGGGCGTGGCGGTGAACTGCCAGGCCTGGTCGCCGATGGCCAGCACGGCCTCGCCACCGTGGCGGCGGCGCAGCTGCACCTCGCGGTGCGCGCCCTGCCAGTCCAGGTCGAAGCGCTCCACCGACTCGCCGTGCAGGCGCCAGCCATCGCGGCGCGACCACGGGTCGGCACCGGCGGCCGCCTGCTGGCGCGCCTGCGCCTGCGCCACCACGCCGGCCGCGGCCAGCTCGAACGGCAGGCCCTCGGCGCCGAACAGCACGGCGCGTTCGCGCTCGATCAGCGCCGTGTCCAGGTCGGCCTGCGCGAACGAGCGCGAGGCGGCCACGCGGCGCAGGAAGGCCACGTTGTTGACGACCCCGACCACGTGCGTGGCGGCCAGCGCGGCGTCCAGGCGGGCCAGCGCCTGCGCCCGGTCCTCGCCCCAGACGATCAGCTTGGCGATCATCGAGTCGTAGAACGGCGAGATGGCGTCGCCCTCGCGCACGCCCGCGTCCAGGCGCACCGGCGCGGGCTCGGCCGCGCGGTCCGCGGACGCGTTGCGCGTGAACGCGACGTGCGCGGGCCAGCGCGCGACCTGCAGCGTGCCGGTGGCGGGCAGGAAGCCGGCCTCCGGGTTCTCGGCGCAGATGCGGGCCTCGATCGCGTGGCCACGGATGGCCAGGTCGCCCTGCGTGGCCGGCAGCGGCTGGCCGGCGGCCACGCGCAGCTGCCACTCCACCAGGTCATGGCCGGTGATGGCCTCGGTGACCGGATGCTCCACCTGCAGCCGCGTGTTCATCTCCATGAAATAGAAGCGGCCATCCTGCTCGGTGATGAACTCCACCGTGCCCGCCCCCACGTAGCCCACGGCGCGCGCAGCCGACACGGCGGCCTCGCCCATCTGGCGGCGGCGCTGGGGCGTCATGCCGGGCGCGGGCGCCTCCTCCAGCACCTTCTGATGGCGGCGCTGCACGGAGCAATCGCGTTCGAACAGGTACACGCCCTGGCCGTGCGCGTCGAAGAACACCTGGATCTCGATGTGGCGCGGGCGCGTGACGTAGCGCTCGACCAGCACCGCGTCGTCGCCGAAGCTGTTGATCGCCTCGCGCTGGCAGGACGCGAGCGCGGCGTCGAACTCGTCGGCGGACTGCACGGCGCGCATGCCCTTGCCGCCACCGCCGGCGCTGGCCTTGATCAGCACGGGGTAGCCGATCCGGTCGGCCTCGCGCTTGAGCAGGGCGGGATCCTGGTCCCGGCCGTGGTAGCCGGGCACCAGCGGCACGCCGGCCTTCTCCATCAGCTGCTTGGACTCGGCCTTCAGGCCCATCGCGCGGATGGCGCCGGGCGGCGGGCCGATAAACACGACGCCGGCGTCGGCGCAGGCGCGCGCGAAATCCTCGTTCTCGCTCAGGAAGCCGTAGCCCGGGTGCACGGCCTGCGCCCCCGTGGCGCGCGCGGCCTCCAGGATGCGCTCCCAGCGCAGGTAGCTGTCGCGCGGGGCCGGGCCGCCGATGTGCACGGCCTCGTCGCAGGCCTGCACGTGGCGCGCATCGGCATCGGCGTCGGAGTACACGGCCACGGTGCGCACGCCCATGCGCCGCGCCGTGGCGGCCACGCGGCAGGCGATCTCGCCGCGGTTGGCGATCAGGATCTTGGTGAACATCGGGGCGGCGGCGGCGCTGCGGTCGTCAGGGGTGGTCATGGAGGCTGGGCAGGGAAGTCTGGGAGGCCGTCGTCGAGGCCGTCGTGATCGTGGGGGGCGTGGTCGCGGTGGCGGTGGCGGTGTCGGTGGTACCGGTCCACACCACCTGGTCGTCGACCGCGTACAGCCCGCAGGCGCCGCGCGGCGAGGCGGCGGCGCAGCGCGACAGGGCCTGGGCCATCGCATCGGGCACGCCGCCGCTCCACACCCACGCGCCGTTGGGGCCGATGGCGAAGGCCTTCGGGGGCGCGCTGGCCAGGAACTGCGCGTAGGCGCGGCGGCCGCCGGCCCCCACGAACGGCAGGCGGGTGGCGTCGTCCAGCGGCGCGAAATCGGACGGGGGCGGCACCGGGTGATCGTGGTCGGCCAGCACCACGCGGTACTTGACGTCGAACGGCAGGCCCAGCTGGCGGAAGAAGCGGTCCATCTCGGGCAGCCACACGGGCACGCCGGCGCTGGAGCCGAACAGGGTGTGCGAATCGTCGGCGAACGCGCCCACGTCCACCAGGCGGGCCTGCGCGCCGGCCGCGGTGTAGGCGTCGAACATGCCGTGCCACACGAACGGAGCGAAGTAGCTGTCGTTGGTGCCGTAGAACCACAGGCTGGGCACCTGGGTGGCGGCGCCATAGTGGCCGGCGGCGCGCGCCAGCCCCGTCTCCCAGCCCGGGCAGGTGCCCTGCTTCAGGCCGCCCGCGAAGTTCACCAGGCCCACGACGTTGGGAAGGCGTCGCGCGCCCAGCGCCAGCGTGGTCAGCCCCCCGTGCGACTGGCCCATCACCACCACGCGGCGGGTGTCCAGGTCGGGCCGGTGCGACAGCGCCTGCAGCGCGGCCTGCACGTCGTCGGCCTGCAGCTGGCCGTTGCGCTCGACGTTGCACCCCTTGCCCACGTAGTGGCCGCCCGATCGCGCGAAACCCTGCCGCATGGGCGTGGCCACCGCGTAGCCCCGCGCCAGCAGCTCGCGCACCGGATACAGCAGGCGGGTGCGGCCCTGCAGGTGCGGATCGCCCGTGGCCTTGCCGTGGTTGATCAGCACCAGCGGGAACGGGCCGTCGCCCGGCGGGCGGAACAGCGTGGTCTCGAGCTCCACTGGCTCCGCGCCCTGCGGGCCGGGCTTGGGCAGCATCAGCACCTCCTCGCGCAGCGTGGCCGCGAGAGGCTCCTGGGCCGACGGCGAGGCGGGCGCGCCGGCGGGCAGCACCACCGAGGTGGCCAGCAGCAGGCCGAGCGCGATCCGCAGGGCGGCGTCCGCGCCGCCCGCGCGCGCCAGCGCCCCCGCGCGCAGGAGGGGGGCCGCGACGCGGAAGGACCGGGCAGGCATGGTGCAGGGAGTGGCGCGGCGCGCGGAAGTTCAGTCGACCTGGCCGGGCAGGTTGACGTGCGGGATGTCGCCGTCGTGCACGGGCCAGGACCAGAAGTTGTACTTGTTGTGGTGGCGCTGCTGCCGGCCCTCGTCCCACTGGAACGACCAGCTCTCGCCGGGCGGGTGGTACTCGATGTCGGTCCAGTACAGGGACGGCTTCAGGTTCTTGAAGGGGCCGGTGTTGACCAGGCCCCAGCCGTCGTCCGGCGCGCCCTTGTTGCCCAGCGTGACGTAGTACATGTGCGCCATGTCGCTGGAGGACGGGTCGGGCTTGTAGCCGCAGTCCGTGCCGCCGTCGTCGCTGAACTGGCAGCCGGGGGCGCCCAGGTCGTGGAACGTGGGCAGGCGCCAGCCCTTCACGCCCTTGACGTTGAGCTTGGCGATGTATTCCATGGCCGGCTGCCACCCGCTCTTGCGCCCGGCCGGCTGCGTGTCCGCCAGCCAGGTGATGTTCAGCGTGGTGTCGTACCAGGCGTCCACCTGGCCGTCGCCGTCGATGTCGCGCGGCTTGAGCGTCGTCTCCCAGTCGCCCATGCCCTTCACGCCCTTGGCCTGCACGGTGGCGGGCCCTGCGAGCGCGCCCGCCAGAACTGCGGCGGCCGCGGTGGCGGCGGTGATCGTCTTCTTCATGTCAATGTCCTCCTGGTGGTCATCGATGGATGGGACCCGCGCCTGGCCGATTCCTCAGCGCCAGGCCGGCTCCCGCTTGCCGAGAAAACTCTGCACGCCCTCGCGACCTTCGTCGCTGGCGCGGATGTCCGCGATGCGGCACGCCGTGTCGGCGCGCAGCTCCGGGGTCATGGGTTGCGACGCCACGTCCTGCACCAGGCGCTTGCAGGCGCGCACGGCGGCCGGGCCGTTGGCCGTCCAGGCGTCGACGATGGCCTGCACGCGGGCGTCCAGCTGGTCGGCCGGCGCCACCTCGTGCACGAAGCCCAGCGCGTGCGCGCGGGCCGCGTCGAAGCGCTCGGCCGTGGTGAAGTAGCGGCGCGACGCCTGCTCGCCCAGCGCGCGCACCACGTAGGGGCCGATGGTGGCGGGCAGCAGGCCCAGCTTGGCCTCGCTCAGGCAGAAGTGGACGCCCTCGGCCGCCACCAGCACGTCGCACACCGCGGCCAGTCCCACGCCGCCGGCGTAGCAGTCGCCGTGGACGCGCGCCACCACCGGCGCCGGGCAGGACCAGATGGCGTGCAGCATGTCGGCCAGGCCCTGCGCGTCGGCGCGGTTCTGCTCCCACGTGTAGTCGGCCATCGCGCGCATCCACGCCAGGTCGGCGCCCGCGCAGAAGGCCTTGCCGTGGCCGCCCAGCACGACGGCGCGCAGCGATTCGTCGGCGGCGAACCCGGTGAAGGCCTGCGTGAGCTCCGCGATGACGCCTTCGTTGAACGCGTTGCGCACCTCGGGGCGGTTGAGGAAGACGCGGGCGACGGCGCCGTCGCGGGTGATGTCGAGAGGGCTCATGGCTGCCACGTCACATCCGGAACACGCCGAACTTCGCATCCGGAATGGGCGCGTTCAGCGACGCGCTCAAGCCCAGCGCCAGCACCCGCCGCGTGTCCGCGGGGTCGATCACCCCGTCGTCCCACAGCCGCGCCGACGCGTAGTACGGATGCCCCTGCACCTCGTACTGCTTGCGGATGGGCGCCTTGAAGGCCTCCTCCTCGTCGGCGCTCCACTGCCCGCCCTTGCCCTCGATGCCGTCGCGGCGCACGGTGGCCAGCACGCTGGCCGCCTGCTCGCCGCCCATCACGCTGATGCGCGCGTTGGGCCACATCCAGAGGAAGCGCGGCGAGTAGGCGCGGCCGCACATGCCGTAGTTGCCGGCGCCGAACGAGCCACCGATGATCACCGTGAACTTGGGCACCTGCGCGCACGCCACGGCCGTGACCATCTTGGCGCCGGCGCGGGCGATGCCCTCGTTCTCGTACTTGCGGCCCACCATGAAGCCAGTGATGTTCTGCAGGAAGACGAGCGGCACCTTGCGCTGGCAGCACAGCTCGATGAAGTGCGCGCCCTTGTCGGCGCTCTCCGCGAACAGGATGCCGTTGTTGGCCACGATGCCCACGGGCTGGCCCTCGATCCACGCGAAGCCGCACACCAGCGTGGTGCCGTAGCGGGACTTGAACTCGTCGAACTCGCTGTCGTCGACGATGCGGGCGATGACCTCGCGGATGTCGAAGGGCTTGCGCGCCGGCGTGCCGTCGGCTTCCAGCGGCACCACACCGTGCAGTTCCTCCGGCGCGAAGCGCGGCGGGCGCGGGGCGCGCAGGGCCAGCGGCTGGGGCTTGCGCCAGTTGAGCGTCTGCACGATGCCGCGGGCCAGCGCCAGCGCGTGGGTATCGTCCTCGGCCAGGTGGTCGGCCACGCCGGACAGGCGCGTGTGCACGTCGCCGCCGCCCAGGTCCTCCGCGCTGACCACCTCGCCCGTGGCGGCCTTCACCAGCGGCGGGCCGCCGAGGAAGATGGTGCCCTGCTCCTTGACGATGATGGTCTCGTCCGACATGGCCGGCACGTAGGCGCCGCCGGCCGTGCACGAGCCCATCACCACGGCCACCTGCGGGATGCCCTGCGCGCTGAGGTTGGCCTGGTTGTAGAAGATGCGGCCGAAGTGGTCGCGGTCGGGAAACACCTCGTCCTGGTTGGGCAGGTTGGCGCCGCCCGAGTCCACCAGGTAGACGCAGGGCAGGCGGTTCTGCTGCGCCACTTCCTGCGCACGCAGGTGCTTCTTGACCGTGACCGGGAAGTAGGTGCCGCCCTTGACGGTGGCGTCGTTGCAGACGATGACGCACTCGACCCCGTTGACGCGGCCGATGCCCGCGATGAGGCCGGCGCCGGGCGCGGCGTCCTGGCCGTCCTTCTCGGGGTACATGCCCATGGCGGCCAGCGGCGCGATCTCGAGGAAGGGCGTGCCCGGATCCAGCAGGCGTTCCACGCGCTCGCGCGGCAGCAGCTTGCCGCGGGCCACGTGCTTGGCGCGCGCCGCCTCGCCGCCACCCTGCGCGATGCGCGCCAGGTGGGCGGCCAGGTCGTCCACCAGCGTGCGCATGACGCCCGCGTTGGACTTGAACGCTTCCGAGCGCGGGTTCAGCTTCGAGACGATCGAGGGCATGTCGGGCGGGGCGCGCGGTGCGGCGGGGAGGGTCGAGGGAGCGGGATTATCGATTGACGTTTACGTAAACGTCAATTGCGCCCGGGCGGCCCGACGTCGTCGCCGGCACCCCAGACGTCCTCCTCGCGCCAGCCGAGCGCGGCCATCTCGGGGCGGCGCAGGTGCGCTTCGGACGACATCAGGAATTCATCCAGCTGCGGCGGCGCCACGCGGGTGCCCGACAGCATGGCGTGCACCTGGCCGCGGTGGTGGGTCTGGTGCTGGAAGAGGTGCGCCAGGACGTGCCCGACCAGGTCGCGCTGCGTGCCGCGCTCGCCGCGGTCCATGTGGGCGACGGCGTTGATCGACGCGGGCGTCAGCGCATCGCAGAACGCGACGAGACGTTCGTCGGTGTCGGCCTGCTCCGCCGACAGCGGCGCCAGCGTCGCGTGCGGCTCGCGCGCGAACACGCGGGCGCGGGTGGCCGGGTCGCCCAGCAGGCTGCCCAGGTAGTACAGGTCGACGTCGAGGATGTGGTCGAGCGTGCCCAGCAGCGTGGGGAAGAAGCTGGTGCGCGGGGCCAGCAGCTCATCCGTGCTGAGCTGCGCCAGGGCGCCGTGCAGGCGGTGGTTGGCCAGCCGGTTGGCGTGCGCCTGGATGCGCAGGTAGTGCGCGAGGTCGAGGGGGGCGCTGGGACGCATCGGCGGGGGACTCCGCGGGCGATTCCAACACGAATCGCCGCCCTCGGCGCCTGGGGCTTACGAACCCCCCAGTTCGACGGGCAAGGCCGTCTCGTACTTGACCTCGCGCAACACCACGCTGCTGCGCACGTTGGCCACGCCCGGCGTGCGGAACACCTTCTCCTGCAGGAAGCGGTCGTAGGCCTTCATGTCGGGCGCCACCACCTTGATCAGGTAGTCGCCCTCGCCCGTGGTGCTGTGGCATTCCATGATCTCGGGGCTGGCACGGGCCATCGCCTCGAACTGCTCGACCGCGCCCTCGCTGTGGCGCACCAGCGTGACGTGGGCCAGCACGCAGATGGGCAGGCCCAGCTTCTCGCGGTCCAGCAGGGCCACCACGCCGCGCACCACGCCGCTGGCTTCCAGCTCCTTCACGCGGCGCCACACCGGCGTAGCCGACAGGCCCACCTGGTCGGCCAGTTGTTGCGCGCTCTGGCGGCCGTCCCGCTGCAGGGCGGCCAGCAGGCGGCGGGCGACGCGGTCCAGGAGCGGCGGGGGCGAATCGGCACGGGGCATGGCACCGATGATCGCACCCCACACAAGCGTGGATGCGGGGGGCCACCGGGGCGCCCAGAATCGACCTCCCGCCATCCACCTGCCCACGGAGACCTGCACATGCCTGCCTTCCCGTCCGTCACGGCGCTCCTGGTCGCTCTCCTCCCGGCGCTGGTCGCCCCGTCCGCCGGCGCCACCCCGCCCGTGCTGTTCGCGGCGCACGAACTGCGCGACGCGCAGGGCACGCCCGTCCAGCCCCGGGCGCTGAACGACGCCGGCACCGTGGTCGGGCGCAACAACGCACGCCAGCTCCAGCGGGCCGGCGATGCGGTCGTGGCCCCGCGCGGCGGGCCGCTGCAGGTCTTCGCGCCGCTGGGCGAGAACACCAGCACGGCCCTGGCCATCGATCGCCAGGGCAGGACGGCGGGCGAAGGCCACGACCCGGCCACCGACCGCCTGCGCGCGTGGGTGCGCGACGGCGCGGGCCAGGTGGTCGACCTCTTCGCGGACGAGCCGCTGGCGCGCGCCTCCGCCAACGGCATCAACAGCGCCGGCACCGTGGTGGGCTGGCAGTCGGCCGACGACCCGTCGCCCTGGCAGCCCTACGCCTGGAACGCGGGCCAGGTCACCTGGCTGGGATCGCTGGGCGGCACGTATGGCGTGGCGCAGGCCATCAACGACCTCGGCACCATCGTCGGCTGGTCGTACGACGCGCAGTCGACGCCCAAGGCGTTCGTCTGGACCGCGGCCGCCGGCATGAAGGAACTGCCGGGGCTGACGGGCGCCGATCCGCTGGGCGCCAACAAGGCGCTGGCGATCAGCTTCAACGGCGTCGCGGCGGGCAGTTGCGCCGACGAGCGCGGCAGGACCCTCGCCTGCTGGTGGCCCGGTGGCACGGCGTTCCGCCTGGGCGGCCTGCCAGGGGGCGATGGCACGGGCCATGCTGCGGCGATCAACGGGAGCGGACTGGCGGTGGGCGAGGCCGCCGACCGACACGGCCAGGCGCGGGCCGTGCTGTTCCGGCTGGGGCGCGTCATCAACCTCAACCTGGTGACCCAGGGGCTGCCGCCCGGCACCGTGCTCACGGAAGCGGTGGCCGTCAACGAGGCGAACGAGATCGCGGTGCAGGGCTACGACGAACACGGCTACCGGTATTTCCTGCTGACGCCGCTTTGACGCCAGCGTCCACGCCAGCGCCCATCACGCGATGATCATTTCGAAAACCGACGGGTGATGAAATGATCATTTCGTTTTCCGCCGCCGATTCAGCATAACCCGCAGTGCATTTGCGCGCCCGGGCGCCCAGAATGATCGGTTCCCCAGACCGTTCCCGGGTGGCCCATGCCAGACGTCGACACCACTGCCACCACCGCCCCCGCGGCGGCCCCTGACACCGCAGCCACCGCGCCGCTGCGCGACTACGCGCTCACCGACAACCTGTCCGCCGACAGCGGCGCCGTGTTCCTCACCGGCACGCAGGCCCTGGTGCGCCTGCTGCTGATGCAGCGCCGCCGGGACCAGGCCGCGGGCCTGAACACCGCGGCCTTCGTCTCCGGCTACCGCGGCAGCCCGCTGGGCATGGTCGACCAGCAGCTGTGGAAGGCCAAGAAGTTCCTGGCCGAGGCGCACGTCGAGTTCCTGCCCGCCATCAACGAGGACCTGGCCGCCACCGCCTGCCTGGGCACGCAGCGCGTGGCGCTGGATCCCAAGCGCACGGTCGAGGGCGTCACCGCCATGTGGTACGGCAAGGGCCCGGGCGTCGATCGTTCGGGCGACGCGCTGAAGCACGGCAACGTCTACGGCTCCAGCCCGCAGGGCGGCGTGCTGGTGGTGGCCGGCGACGACCACGGCTGCGTGTCGTCGTCGATGCCGCACCAGAGCGACGTGGCGATGCAGGCCTGGTCGATGCCGGTGCTGCACCCGGCCAACGTCGCGGAGTACCTGGAGTTCGGCCTGTACGGCTGGGCCCTGTCGCGCTTCAGCGGCGCGTGGGTGGGCTTCAAGGCGATCTCGGAGGTCGTCGAGTCCGGCATGACCGTCGACCTTGACGCGGTGCCGCTGGACTTCACGCTGCCGGTGGACTTCACGCCCACGCAGGACCTCCACGTGCGCGCGGTGGACCTACCGTCGCTGGTGCTGGAATCGCGCCTGGCCGAGAAGTTGGACGCCGTGCGCGCGTTCGCCAAGGTCAACTCGGTGGACAAGCACATCGTGGCCAGCCCCAACGCCACGCTGGGCATCGTCACGGTCGGCAAGGCGCACTTCGATTTCCTGGAGGTGCTGCGCCGCCTCGACCTGGATCCCAACGCCCTGGCCGCGGCCGGCGTGCGCCTGTACAAGGTGGGCCTGGTGTTCCCGATCGAGCCCACGCGCATGGCCGAATTCGCGCGTGGCCTGGACGAGATCCTGGTGATCGAGGAGAAGGGCCCGGTGGTGGAGCGCCAGCTGAAGGAGCTGCTCTACGGCCTGCCCGACGGCCAGCGCCCGCGCGTGGCCGGCAAGACGGATTCGCTCACGGGTGCCCCACTGCTGTCGGCGCTGGGCGAGCTGCGCCCGTCGCGCATCATGACCGTGGTGGCCGACTGGCTGGCGCGCCTGAACCCCGCGCTGGACCGCCGCCACCTGGTGATGGACTTCACCATGCCCTGCCTGCTGCACAACGAGGGCGACGGCGTGAAGCGCCAGCCCTACTTCTGCTCGGGCTGCCCGCACAACACCTCCACGAAGGTGCCCGAGGGCTCGCGCGCGCTGGCGGGCATCGGCTGCCACTTCATGGCGTCGTGGATGGAGCGCAGCACCAGCGGCCTGATCCAGATGGGCGCCGAAGGCGTCGACTGGGCGGCGCACCAGCGCTTCACGAACGAGAAGCACGTGTTCCAGAACCTGGGCGATGGCACGTACTACCACTCGGGGTATCTCGCCATCCGCCAGGCCATCGCCGCCAAGGCGACGATCACCTACAAGATCCTCTACAACGACGCGGTGGCGATGACCGGCGGCCAACCGGTGGACGGCACCATCTCCGTGCCGGAGATCGCGCGCCAGGTGGAGGCCGAGGGCGCCAAGCGCGTGGTGATCGTCAGCGACGAGATCGAGAAGTACGACGGCCACCACGACCAGTTCCCGAAGGGCACCACCTTCTACCCGCGCGAACAGCTGGACGCCGTGCAGCGCGAGCTGCGCGAGATCGAGGGTGTCACGATCCTCATCTACGACCAGACCTGCGCGGCCGAGAAGCGGCGGCGACGCAAGAAGAAGGAATTCCCGGATCCGCCGCAGCGCGTCTTCATCAACGAGGCCGTGTGCGAGGGCTGCGGCGATTGCGGCCAGGCGTCCAACTGCCTCAGCGTCATCCCGGTCGAGACCGAGTGGGGCCGCAAGCGCCAGATCGAGCAGAGCTCCTGCAACAAGGACTACTCCTGCGTGAACGGCTTCTGCCCCAGCTTCGTGACGCTGGACGGCGCGGTGCCGCGCAAGAAGGTGGGCGCGGCGTTCGACCCCGCGCGCCTGGCCGCGGAGATCGAGCGCATCGGGCGCCCCGCGCCGTGGGCGTGGACCGGCCCGTTCGACATGCTGGTGACCGGCGTGGGCGGCACGGGCGTCGTCACGGTGGGCGCGTTGATCACGATGGCCGCGCACCTGGAGCGCAAGCAGTCCAGCGTGCTCGACTTCATGGGCTTCGCGCAGAAGGGCGGCGCGGTGCTGAGCTTCGTGCGCGTGGCGCCCACGGCCGACCAGCTGAACCAGGTGCGCATCGACACGCAGCAGGCCGACGTGCTGCTGGCCTGCGACCTGGTGGTGGGCGCGTCCGACGACGCGCTGGGCACGGTGAAGAACGGCCGCACGCAGGTGCTGGCCAACACGCACGAGATCGCCACCGCGGCCTTCGTGCGCAACCCCGACGCCAGCCTGCAGGCGCCGGCGCTGGTGGAGAAGCTGAAGCACGCCGCGGGCGGCGCGCAGGTGCAGCTGGTGGACGCGCAGGGCCTGGCCCAGAAGTTCATGGGCGACACGATGCCGTCCAACATCATCATGCTGGGCGCGGCGTGGCAGCGCGGCCTGGTGCCGGTGTCGTTCGAGGCGTTGATGAAGGCCATCGAGCTGAATGGCGTGGCGGTGGCGGCCAACAAGACCGCGTTCTCGCTGGGCCGGCTGGCCGCGGTGGATCCGGCCGCGCTGGCGCGCCTGTCCGCGGCCGCGCAGCCCCTGGTGGCCACGCCCGTGGCGCAGGCCGCCACGGTGCTGTTCGGCCCGGACGGCCTGATCGAGCGCCGCGTGCGCTTCCTCACCGACTACGCGGGCGGCGGCCGCACGGCGCTGGCCGACCGCTACCGCGCGCTGGTGGAGGCCGTGCACGCGCGCGAGCAGCAGCTGGGCCTGGCCGGCGCGCCGCTCACCGGCATCGTGGCGCAGCAGTTCTCGCGCCTGCTGGCCATCAAGGACGAGTACGAGGTGGCACGGCTCTACACCGACGGCCGCTTCCAGCAGGCGCTGGCCGAGGCCTTCGAATCCACCGGCACGCTGCGCTTCCACATGGCCCCGCCGCTGCTGGCGCGGCCCGGGCCCAACGGCCGGCCGAAGAAGATGACGATCGGGCCGTGGCTGATGTCGGGGCTGCGCGTGATGGCGCGGCTGCGCGGCCTGCGCGGCTCGTGGATGGACCCGTTCGGCCACACCGAGGAACGGCGCCTGGAGCGCGAGCTGGCGCGCGACTACGAATCGCTGGTGCGCGAGGAAATCCTGCCGCTGCTGTCCGCCGACAACCAGGCGCTGGCGCAGAAGCTGGCGCGGCTGCCGGAACGCATCCGCGGCTACGGGCACGTGAAGCTGGGCAACCTGGCCACCGCCCGGGCGCAGTGGCGGGAGTTGCTGGATCGGTGGCATGGACGCGGGGACGATGCGCCGGGAAGTGGCGGCGGGGTGGCGGATGCGCGGTCCCTTGTGATCCCGATCGGCGTGGCGACTTGATCACAAGGCGCTTGATTTCTGTCTTGACAGAAATATCCGACGCGATAAGCTTGCCCGCATGGAACTCACCGACGTCGCCCGCCGTTTCGTGCTCCACTGGGGCGAGATGGGGGCTGCCTGGGGCGTCAACCGCAGCGTGGCGCAGATCCACGCGCTCCTGTTCTTCCATGGCCGCCCGCTGCATGCCGAGGACATCGCCGGCACGCTCGGCATCGCCCGCTCCAACGTCAGCACCAGCCTGAAGGAGCTGCTGGGCTGGAACCTCATCACGGTCAGCCACCAGCTGGGCGACCGGCGCGATTACTTCGAGACGGCGCTGGATGTGTGGACGCTGTTCCGCACCGTGGTGCGCGAGCGCAAGGAACGCGAGTTCGACCCCACCGTGCGCATGCTGCAGGGCCTGGTGGCGGCGCCCGGCTTCGACGCCGAGCCGGCCGACGCGCAGGACCGCGTGCGCGACACCCTGCGGCTGATGGCCACGCTGGGCCGCTGGTCCGACGAGATGCTGCGGCTGTCCCCCGCCACGCTGGAGAAGGTGCTGAACCTGGGCGCCAGCGTGCAACGCTTCGTGCGCGGCGGGGTGGACGGTGGCGAGCCCGCGGCCGCGCGGGGGCCGGTGGCGATCCCGGCGTCGCTGCTGCTGGATGACATCGACGAGGCCGGGACGCCGCCTGCGTGACGCCTCTCGCACCGTGCCGGCCCTTTTTTTACTCCGTCATTTCTGTTTGTTCTGAAACTTCATGTCAAACATCCACCCCTACCCCCTGACCCTCTACATCGACGGCGCCTGCCCGATGTGCGCCGCCGAGGCGCGGATGCTGGCGTCCCGCGACCGCCACCAGCGCCTGCGCTTCGTCGACATCGCCGACCCGGCGTTCACGGCGCCCGGGGACGGCCCGGCCTTCGCCGCCCTCTGGCTGACGCTGCACGCCCGCTGGGCCGATGGCCGTTGGGTGGCGGGCGTGGCCACCTTCCGCGCGGCGTATGCCGCGGTCGGCCTGGGATGGCTGGCGATGCCCACCGGCTGGCCGCTGGTGTCCCGCATCGCCGACCACCTGTATGCCGCCTTCGCCCGCCGGCGCCACGCCTTGCCGGGATGGCTCGTGCGCGGCCTGGTGGCCGTGGCCCGCGCGGGCACGGACGCGCGCGCCACCGCGGCCGCGCGCCAACCCCGCTGCCACGACGGCCACTGCCGCCTGTGAGCCGCGCCCCCTTTCGGCCCATCCCTCCCCTTCCCCTTCTTTCCGACTGGAGCACATCGCCATGGACACCTCCCTCTTCCTGCTCGCCCTCTCGCTCGCCATCGCCGCGCCCGCGCTGGCGATCACCTACCTGCGCCCCATCCTCGCGCGCGTGCTGCGCAGCCTGTGCGACGCCAGCACGTCGGAAGCGTCCGCCTCCGAAGGCGCCGAATTCTGGATCCGCAGCGCCCTGCTGCTGGCCGTCTCGGGCACCGTGCTGCTGACGATGGTGTTCGGCACCTACGACCTGCAGGACACGCTGGTGGAGATGCTGCGGCGCACGCTCATGCTGGTGATGGTGGGCGTGTTCGTGAGCGTGGGCATCGTCGCCAGCGCGGTCTGGTCGCGCATCGACGGTCGCGCGATGGCCGCGCTGCCGGCACAAGCCCTCTTCGCCAACGCTGCCCCCGGCGCCACGCCGCGCAGTTCGACGTAATCTCGCCGCTCGCCCACCTGCCCAACTGCCCACCTGCCCACCCGATCATGACCCTCAACGTGCTCGTCTGCGGTGCCCGCGGATTCATCGGCCGCGCCGTCGTGCGGGCCCTGCAGGCGCGCGGCCACCGCGTGGTGCTGGGCGTGTCGCCCCGCCGCGGCCCGGCACCCGTGCCCGGCGAGGGTCCCGGCCCCGGCCGGCGGCTGGCGATGGACTTCGCCACCGAGGCCGACCCGGCCACCTGGCAGCCCCGCCTCGCCGGCATCGACGCGGTGGTCAACACGGTGGGCGTGCTGCGCGACACGCGCGCGCGCCCCATCGAGGCCCTGCACCACACCGGCCCGGCCGCGTTGTTCGAGGCCTGCGCGCGCGCCGGCATCCGCCGCGTGGTGCAGGTGTCGGCGCTGGGCATCGACGGCTCCGACACGCCCTACGCCACCACCAAGCGCGCCGCGGAGCGCGCGCTGGCGGGCCTGGCGGCGGCCGCCCGGCTGGATCCGGTGGTGCTGCGCCCCAGCATCGTCTTCGGCCGCGGCGGCGCCAGCAGCGAGCTGTTCCTGCTGCTGTCGCGGCTGCCCCTGCTGGTGCTGCCCGGGCCGATGGTGACCGCGGCCATCCAGCCCGTGGCCGTGGACGAACTGGCGGAGGTGATCGCGGGCCTGGTGGACGCGCCCCTGCCCCGCCTGGACGTGCCAGGCCCCGCGCACGCGCCGGCGCTGCCCGTCTGGCCCGCCGTCGGCCCGCGCCCGGTGCGCCTGGCCGACTTCATCGCCAGCCTGCGCGCCCAGGCGTCCCGCACGCCCGCGCGCACGTGGGTGCTGCCGGACGAGGCCACGCGATTCACCGCCCGGCTGGGCGACCACGTGCCCGCGTCGCCGTGGTGCAGCGACGCGCTGTCGCTGCTCGGGCAGGACAACGTGGCGGACCCGGCGGCCTTCGCGGCGTTGCTCGGGCGGCCGGCCACGCCGTTCGACCAGTTGCTCGCGCACAGCCGCACCCCGGCATGACATCTCACCGCCCGTCGCCCCCGGCTGCGGCCGCCGCCGGCAGTGCCGAACACGCGCATGCCGCACGCGAGATGCCCTGGCTGCGCGCCAGCCTGGTGGCGGTGTGGCTCGGCACTGCCGTGGCCAGCACGCTCACCGCCCACGACCGGGGTCCTGCCCTGTTGCAGGCGGGCGGCGTGCACGATCCGCGCCTGGTCGCGCTCGCCCTGTGGGGCGGCGTGGCGCTGGACGCCGTGCTCGGCGCCTGGATGTGGTGGCGGCCGGGGCGCCTGGCCTACACGCTGGCCTTCGCGGCCACGCTCCTGATGACGGCCCTGGCCACCGCCCTGGTGCCCGGCCTGTGGCTGGACCCGCTGGGCGCCCTGCTCAAGAACCTGCCGATCCTGGCCGCGCTGTGGGTGCTGCGCGGCCAGGCCTCTCACCGACCCGTTGCCCCGGTCCTCCCGCGATGAACACCTACCTGCTGCTCAAGACCCTGCACATCCTCTCCAGCGTCGTCCTGGTGGGTACCGGCTTCGGCTCCGCGTTCTACCTGTTCTGGGCCAACCGCAGTGGCAGCGTCGAGGCGCAGGCCGTGGTAGGGCGGCTGGTGGTGAGGGCCGACACCTGGTTCACCACGCCGGCCGGCGTGCTGCAGCCGTTGTCGGGCATGGCCCTGGCGCACCTGGCCGGCTGGCCGCTCGCCACGCCGTGGCTGGCGGCGTCGCTGGCGCTGTACGTGGTCGCGGGCGCGTGCTGGCTGCCGGTGCTGGTGCTGCAGCTGCGGATGGCGAAGCGGGCCGAGGCGGCGCGCGCCTCTGGCAGCGCGTTGGACGACGCGTATCGCCGCGACGCGCGCCGATGGGAGGCGCTGGGCTACCCGGCGTTCATCGCCATGCTGGCGATCTACTTCCTGATGGTGAACAAGCCGGCGCTGTGGGGGTGAGGGCCGGGGGCGTGGCGCGGTCCGGTCAGGTCGCCACCGGGCTGCCTGGTGCATCGGCCCCGGCGGCCCCGTCCGCCCCAGCCGGCGCCGCCCCGGCGGACAGCCGCGGCGCTTCCACCACCCGGTCGCGGCCCCCTTCCTTGGCGGCGTACAGCGCCCGGTCGGCGCGCTTGTAGACGGCATGCCAGTCGGTATCGTCGCGGTGCCATTCGGCCACGCCGATGCTGATCGTGCAGCGGACGTCGGCCACGGGCGTGGGCACCACCAGCTGCGCCACGGCCGCGCGCAGGCGTTCCAGCACGACGTGCGCCCCCACGGGCTCGGTGCCCAGCAACACCAGCGCGAACTCCTCGCCGCCGATGCGCGCCAGCACGTCGCTGCGGCGGATGCGCCCTGCCATCGTGGCGGACACGCCCTTCAGCACCAGGTCGCCCACGTCGTGGCCGTAGCGGTCGTTCACCTTCTTGAAGAAGTCGATGTCGGCCAGCGCCAGCATCAGCGGCAGCGACATGCGGCGCGCGCGTTCCATCTCGCGCACCATGGTGGATTCGAACTCGCGGCGATTGGCCACGCCGGTGAGCGCGTCGACGCTGGCCTCGCGGTGCAGGCGGCGGCCATAGGCGTAGCTCTGCGCCGACATGCGCTCGATCAGCGCCGTGGCCGCCCACACCAGCGCGATGACGGTGACGAAGTGCGACACGACGTAGTTGACGTCGGCCACGGTGGGCTGGGCGGGCAGCACCACGGGCACGGCCACGATCGCCAGGGCCACGTTGATGAGCGCATCGTTGGCGCGCGGCAGGGCCAGCACGCTGAAGAACATCACCAGCAGCAGGCCGGGCAGCTGCAAGGGCGACAACGGCCCCAGCGCGTAGCCAATGGCGGCCTGCCACAGGTAGAAGGCGGAATACATCAGCAGCGCCTGCGTGCGGAACGACGGCCGCCAGACGTAGTGCACCAGCGCCAGCATCACCCACAGCGCCAGGCCGCCGCCCAGGCGCACCAGCGCGGCCGGCCCCACGTGGTTGTGCTCGCGCATCAGGTCCCAGCCGATGAAGCTGGCGATGAGGATGACGCCCACCACCACGGTGGGCACCACCAGGGGCATGCGCGATTCGTTCTGCGCCACGCGGAACGCCTTCAGCTCCTCGTCGCTGAGCTCGGGCATGGTGAACGCGGTAAGGCCCTTGCGCAAGCGCTCGCGCCACGTGGCGGGGGCGCCCGCGCCCGCGCGCGAGCGTGCATTTCCCGCTCGCGCCGGCGGGGAGGCAGGCGTGGGTGCGGGCCCGGCGGTGTCGTCGGGTTCGAGGGCGGACGCAGGGGAGCCGGGTTGCACGACAGGACGGGCGGCAAGCCGCGTGCCGCGGACTGTCGAGCGACGGGCGGGGCCGGGCCGGACCTGCCCCATCAGGCGCGGTCCCGGCCCGGGCCGAGGCTCGGGTTCACCAGAGCCGGATGCGGTCCGCCGGCGCCTTGTACATGCCGTCGCCCGGCTTGGTGCCGAATGCCTCGTGGAAGCCGTCGTTGTTGATGGCGGCGCCATCCGCGCGGAAACGCGGGGGCGAATGCGGGTCGCTGGTGATCTGGCGCAGCACGGTGGCCTCGCGCTGCTTGTTGCGCCACGCCTGGGCGTAGCCCAGGAAGAAGCGCTGCTCGCCGGTGAGACCGTCGATCACCGGGGACTTCCGGCCGTTCAACGACAGCTCGTAGGCCTTGTAGGCGATCTGCAGGCCGGACATGTCGGCGATGTTCTCACCCAGCGTCAGGTAGCCGTTGACGTGCTTGCCCGCCACGGGCTCGTACGCGTCGTACTGGGCGGCGAGCTTCTCGGTGATGGCGGTGAAGGCCTGGCGGTCGTCCGCCGTCCACCAGTCGCGCAGGCGCCCGTCGCCGTCGTACTGGCTGCCCTCGTCGTCGAAGCCGTGGCTGATCTCGTGGCCGATCACCGCGCCGATGGCGCCGTAGTTCACCGCGTCGTCCGCGGCCATGTCGAAGAACGGCGGCTGCAGGATGGCGGCGGGGAACACGATCTCGTTGAGCGTGGGCTCGTAGTAGGCGTCCACCGTCTGCGGCGTCATGCCCCATTCGCGGCGGTCCACCGGGCCGCCCACGCGGGCCACCTGGCGGTCGTACTCGAACGTCGCGGCCCGGTCGCGGTTGCCCAGCGCGTCGCCGGGCTTGATCACCAGCGCCGAGTAGTCGCGCCATGCGTCGGGGTAGCCGATCTTCAGGGTGTACTTGCCCAGCTTCTCGCGCGCGGCCGCCTTGGTGGCCGGGCCCATCCAGGTGAGGCCGTCGATGGACGTCGCGTAGACCTTCATCAGGTTGCCCACCAGCGCCTGCATGCGGGCCTTGGCCTCGGGCGGGAAGTCGTGCGCCACGTAGCGACGGCCCAGCGCCTCGCCCTGCAGGGCATCCAGCTCGTTCAGGCCCTGGCGCCAGCGGGGCTGGTCCTGCGTCGTGCCCGACAGGGCCGTGCCGCGGAAGGCGAAGCGCGCATCGCGGAAGGCGGCGGGCAGCACGGCGGCGGCGGCGTCGAGGCGGCGCACGCGCACATAGGCCTGCCAGGTCTGCAGCGGCTCGCTGGCGACCAGTTGCGCGAGCGCCTTCATGTAGGACGGCTGCTGCACCACCAGCGGCGCCTCGGGCCTCAGGCGCGCGCCGCGCAGGAAGCCGGCCCAGTCCATGCCGGGCGCCAGCGCGGCCAGCGTGGCCGGCGTCATCGGGTTGTACATCTTCACGGGGTCGCGCATCTCGACGCGCGACCACTGGGCCTGCGCCATCTTCGTCTCCAGCGCCAGCACGTCCTGCGCATGCTGCGCGGCGTGCGCGTCGCCGGCGTGGGACAGCAGGGCCGTCATGTAGTCGACGTAGGCCTTGCGAGCCTTCAGGTAGCGCTCGTCGTCCTTCAACAGGTAATCGCGGTCGGGCAGGCCCAGGCCGCCCTGCTCCACGTCGGCCACGTAGCGCGACGGGTTCTTCGGGTCGGCGGTGAACTCGAACACGACGGGCGACGCCACCACGCCGCTCCAGCGGCCCATCAGGGCCACCAGCGCGGCCTTGTCCTGCACCGCGTCGATCTCGCGCAGCTGCGGCTGGATCGGCGCGAGCCCGGCCTGGTCGATGGCGGCGGTGTCGACGAACGCGCGGTACTGGTCCGCCAGCCGGCGCCCGTCGGCGTCGTCGGGCGCGTGGGCCAGCAGCTCGTCGACGATGGCGTGCAGGTGGGCCTGCGTGCGGTCGTTGACGATGGCGCCGGTGCCCCAGCTGCCGCGGTCGCCCGGGATCTCGGTGGCCTGCAGCCAGCGGCCGTTCATGGCGACGAACAGGTCGTCCTGGGCGCGGGTGGCGGGGTCCATGCCGGCGCGGTCGAGGCCGGAGGCGGGGGCGGAGGCGGCGAATGCCGAGGTGGCGAACGCCAGGGCCACTGCGGCGGCGAAGGGGGCGAGGCGGAACGTCGGCATCGTGTCTCCTGGGGGCAGTTTGAATACACCATCCTTCAGCGGCCGCGCCGCCGCCGCATCACCACATCCGGATGCGGTCTTCCGGCGCCTTCCACATCCCGTCCCCGGCCTTGGTGCCGAAGGCCTGGTGGAAGCCGTCGTGGTTCACGGCGGCGCCGTCCGCGCGGTAGCGGCCGGGCGAGTGCGGGTCCATGGTCAGCAGCTGCAGCTCGCGCGCCTCGCGCAGCTTCGAGCGCCACGCCTGCGCGTAGCCCAGGAAGAAGCGCTGCTCGCCGGTCAGGCCGTCGATCACGGGCGACTTCTGCCCGTTCAGCGACAGCTCGTAGGCCTTGTAGGCGATCTGCAGGCCGGACAGGTCGGCGATGTTCTCGCCCAGCGTCAGGTGGCCGTTGACGTGCTTGCCCGGGATGGGCTCGTAGGCGTCGTACTGCGCGGCCAGCTTGGCGGTGAGTTTCTCGAAGGCCTGGCGGTCGTCAGCCGTCCACCAGTTGCGCAGCTTGCCGTCGCCGTCGTACTGGCTGCCTTGGTCGTCGAAGCCGTGGCTGATCTCGTGGCCGATCACCGCGCCGATGGCGCCGTAGTTGACCGCGTCGTCCGCGTTCATGTCGAAGAACGGCGCCTGCAGGATGGCGGCCGGGAACACGATCTCGTTGCCGCTCGGGTTGTAGTACGCGTTCACCGTCTGCGGCGTCATGTGCCACTCGGCGCGGTCCACCGGGCCGCCCACGCGCGTGATGCGGCGCGTGTAGTCGAACGCGGCCGCGCGGTCGGCGTTGCCGAACGCGTCGCCGGCCTTCACCTCGAGCTTCGAGTAATCACGCCACGTGTCGGGGTACGCGATCTTCAGCGCGTACTTGCTCAACTTCTGGTGCGCCGCGGCCTTGGTGGCGGGCGACATCCAGGTGAGGCCGTCGATGGACGACGCGTAGGCCTTCATCAGGTTGCCCACCAGCGCCTGCATGCGCGCCTTGGCCGCGGGCGGGAAGTGCTGGGCCACGTACAGCTGGCCCACGGCCTCGCCCATCGCGCCGTTCAGCGCCAGCACGGCCTGCTTGCCGCGCGGCAGCTCCTGCTGCAGGCCGGCCAGCGTGGCGTCGCGGTACTGGAAGCGGGCGTCGCGGAAGGCGGCGGGCAGCACGTCGGCCGCGTTGTCCAGGCGGCGCACCGTGAGGTAGGCCTGCCACGTGGCCACCGGCACCTCGCGCAGCGCCTGGCCGAGGCCGGCCAGGTACGGGGGCTGCACCACCACCACCGTGGCGCCCGCGGGCAGGCGGGCGGCGGCCATGAAGCGGGCCCAGTCCAGGCCCGGCGCGGTGCTGGCCACCTGGGCCGGCGGCATCGGGTTGTACGTCTTGACCGGGTCGCGGTTCTCCACGCGCGACCACTGCGCCTGCGCGAGGCGCGTCTCCAGCGCCAGCACGTCCCTGGCGTGCGCGGCGGCCTGCGGGTCGCCGGACAGCGACAGCAGCTTCTCGGCATAGGCGGCATACGCGGCGCGGGCCTGCACGTAGCGCGCGTCGTCCTTCAGGTAGTAGTCGCGGTCGGGCACGCCCAGGCCGGACTGCTCGAAGGCGGCCACGTAGAGGTCGGGGCGCAGGCTGTCCTGGTCCACGCCCACGTGCAGCGCCGTGCGCACGTTGCCCTCCCAGCGGCCCATCAGCGCCAGCACGTCGTTGGCGTCCTTCAGCGCGGCCACCTCGTCCAGCCAGGGCTTGACCGGCGCCAGGCCCGCCTTGTCGATGGCGGCGGTGTCGGTGTAGGCCTTGTAGAAGTCGGCGATCTTGCGGGGGTTGCCGGCGGCCGGCGCGGGTTGCGCCGCCAGGCCCTCGACGATGGCGCGCACGCCGTCGTCGGTGCGGTCGCGCACCTGGGCCATCGTGCCCCAGTACGACTTGTCGGCGGGGATGGCCTCGGTCTTCAGCCAGGTGCCGTTCATCGCGACGAACAGGTCGTCCTGGATACGGGTGGAGGTATCCATGCCGGACTTGTCCAGGCCGGAGGCGAGCGGGGCGGCGGTGGCGGCGAAGGCCGCGGCCAGCGACAGGGCGAGCAGCGTGGGGCGCAGGAGCGTCATGGGATCTCCCTCGCTCACCAGAGGCGCAGGCGGTCGGCCGGGGCCTTCCACATGCCGTCGCCGGGCTTGGTGCCGAAGGCGTCGTGGAACGCGTCCGCGTTGACCGCGGCGCCGTTGGCGCGGAAGTGCGGCGGCGAGTGCGGGTCGCGCGTCAGGAAATCGCGCGCGAGCGCCTCGCGACGCGATTCACGCCACGCCTGGGCGAAGCCCAGGAAGAAGCGCTGGTCGCCCGTCAGGCCGTCGATCACCGGCGCGGGCTGGCCATTGAGCGACAGCTTGTAGGCCTTGTAGGCGATCTGCACGCCCGACAGGTCGGCGATGTTCTCGCCCAGCGTCAGCTTGCCGTTCAGGTGGCTGCCCGGCAGCGGCTCGTACGCGTCGTACTGCGCCACCAGCTTGGCGGTGATGGCGTCGAAGGCCTTGCGGTCCTCTTCCGTCCACCAGTTGCGCAGCTTGCCGTCGCCGTCGAACTTGCTGCCCTGGTCGTCGAAGCCGTGGCTGATCTCGTGGCCGATCACCGCGCCGATGGCGCCGTAGTTGGCCGCGTCGTCCGCGTTGGCGTCGAAGAACGGCGGCTGCAGGATGGCGGCCGGGAACACGATCTCGTTCAGCGACGGGTTGTAGTACGCGTTCACCGTCTGCGGCGTCATGCCCCACTCGGCGCGGTCCACCTTGTGGCCCACGCGCACGGCGGTGCGGTGGTACTCGAAGCGGCCGGCGCGCAGCTCGTTGCCCACCGGGTCGCCCGCGCGCACGTCCAGCGACGAGTAGTCGCGGAACTTGTCCGGGTACCCGATCTTGGTCATGTACTTGGACAGCTTCTCGTGCGCCTGCACCTTGGTCGTCGGCGACATCCACGTGGCGCCGTCGATGGACGTGGAGTACGCCTTCAGCAGGTTGCCCACCAGCACCTGCATGCGCGCCTTGTTCTCCGCCGGGAAGTACTTGGACACGTACACCTGGCCCAGCGCCTCGCCCATCGCGCCGTTGATGTTGTCGATGGCGTGCTGCCAGCGCGGGCGGTCCACTTCCTTGCCGCCCACGACGTGGCCGTGGAACTGGAAGTCGGCCTCGCGGAAGGCAGCGGGCAGCACCTGCGCCTCGCCGTCCAGCACGCGCGCCTTGAAGTAGAGCTTCCAGGTGGCGAGCGGCACCGACTTCACCAGGCCGGACAGCGCGGTGAAGTAGCTGGGCTCGGCCACCACCAGGATGTCATCGGGCACCGGCATCTCGCCGGTGGCCACCAGCAGCTTCCAGTCGATGTCGGGTGCCTGGGCGGCCAGCGCCGTCAGCGTCGTCGGGTTGTAGGTCTTCTCGGAGTCGCGGTCGTCCTCGGCGGCCCACTGCGCCTGGGCCAGCTGCATCTCCAGGCCCATCACGGCGTCGGCGTGCCTGAGGGCCTCGGCATGCCCGTCGCCCGACAGCGTGAACAGCTGGGTCAGGTAGGCCACGTAGGCGGCGCGATCCTTCTTGAACGCGTCGGTGTCCTTCAGGTAGAAATCCCGGTTCGGCATGCCCAGGCCGGATTGCGTCACCCACGGGGCGTACACGTCGGGGCGCTTCAGGTCCTGCTGGGCGAACAGCTGCGCGGGCAGGCCCACGCGCGCCTGCCAGCGGCCCATCAGCGCGGAGATGTCGCGCGTGCTCTTCAGGGCGTCGGCCTCGGCCAGCAACGGCTTGACGGGCGCGAGGCCGGCCTTGTCGATGGCGGCCGTGTCCATGTAGCTCTTGTAGTAGTCGCCGATCTTCTGGTCGACGCTGCCCGCCGCGTGCTTCTGCGTGGCCAGGCCGTCGATGACGCCCCGCACGCGCTCCTGCGACAGGTCGTACAGGCCGATGAAGCCGCCCACGCGCGACTTGTCGGCGGGGATGGGCGTGTTCTTGGCCCACGCGCCGTTCATGGCGTTCCACAGGTCGTCCTGCGGACGGACCGCGGGGTCCATGCCGGCCTTGTCGAGCCCGGTGGCGCGCGCGGCGGACGCGGCGTTCGCGGGCGCGGCGGGCGCGACGGACTGGGCGGAGGCGGCGCCGGCCAGCACGAGGGTGGCGGCCAGGGCGAGGACGTGGAAGGCGGGGCGGGTGGACTTCATGGGCATCGTCGTTGGGAATGGGGAGGGTCAGGCCCTGGCCTGACCCCGCGTTTCGCAGAACAGGTCAGGTCGAAGACCTGACCCCGTCGTCACCAGAGGCGCAGGCGCTCTTCCGGTGCCTTCCACATCGCATCGCCCGGCTTCGTGGCGAAGGCCTGGTGGAACGCATCGTGGTTCATCGCGGCGCCGTTGGCGCGGAATTCCGGCGGCGAGTGCGGGTCCACCGTCACCAGCTGCAGCACGCGCTCCTCGCGCGTGTTCTCGCGCCAGGCCTGCGACCACGCCAGGAAGAAGCGCTGGTCGCCGGTCAGGCCGCCGATCACCGGCGCGGGCTGGCCGTGCAGCGACAGGTGGTAGGCCTTGTAGGCGATCTGCAGGCCGGACAGGTCGGCGATGTTCTCGCCCAGCGTCAGCTTGCCGTTCAGGTGGCTGCCCTTGATCGGCTCGTAGGCGGCGTACTGCGCCACCAGCTTGGCCGTGATGGCGTCGAAGGCCTTGCGGTCCTCCTCCGTCCACCAGTTGCGCAGCTTGCCGTCGCCGTCGAACTGGCTGCCCTGGTCGTCGAACCCGTGGCTGATCTCGTGGCCGATCACGGCACCGATGGCGCCGTAGTTGACCGCGTCGTCGGCCGTGCGGTCGAAGAACGGGGGTTGCAGGATGGCGGCCGGGAACACGATCTCGTTCATCGACGGGTCGTAGTACGCGTTCACGGTCTGCGGGGTCATGCCCCATTCCGTGCGATCCACCTTGTGGCCCACGCGCATGGCCTGGCGCAGGTACTCGAAGCGCGAGGCGCGGATGTCGTTGCCGATCGGGTCGCCGGCCTTGACGTCCAGCTTCGAGTAGTCGCGCCAGTTGTCGGGATAACCGATCTTGATGCCGTACTTGGACAGCTTCTCGTGCGCCGCCGCCTTGGTGGTGGGCGACATCCACGTGAGGCCGTCGATGGACGTGGAATAGGTGGCCAGCAGGTTCTTCACCAGCTCCTGCATGCGCGCCTTGTCGGCCGGCGGGAAGTTGCGCTCGACGTACACCTGGCCCAGGGCCTCGCCCATCGCGTCGTTGACGGTGGCGACGGCCTTCTGCCAGCGCGGGCGGTCCTGCGTCTGGCCCTGCAGCGCGCGGCCGCGGTACTCGAAGCGGGCCTCGCGGTAGGCGGCGGGCAGCTCGCCGGCCATGCTGTCCAGCAGGCGCACCTTCATGTAGAGCTTCCAGGTGCTCATCGGCACCTTGTCCACCAGCTTGGACAGGCCCGCGATGTAGCTGGGCTGGGCGACGACCAGGTCGCCCGGCACCGGCATCTCGCCCGCGCTGACGAGCAGCTTCCAGTCGATGGCCGGGGCTTCCTTGGCCAGCTTGGCGAACGAGGTGGGGTTGTAGAGCTTCTGCGGGTCGCGGTTCTCCACCTTGGACCACTGGACCTGGGCGATCTGCTTCTCCAGCGCGTAGACCTCGGCCGCGTGCCTGGCGGCCTCCTTGTCGCCCGACTGCGTGAGCAGGGTCGTCATGTAGGTCAGGTACGCCGTGCGTGCCTTCTTGAAGCGGTCGGTGTCCTGCAGGTAGTAGTCCCGGTCCGGCAGGCCCAGGCCGGCCTGCGACAGGAACGGCGCGTAGACGTCGGGGTTCTTGAAGTCCTGCCCGGCGCCCAGCGCCAGCGGCGTGGCGACGATGCTCTGCCACTGGCCCATCAGCTTGACCAGGTCGCGCTTGGTCTTGAGCGCATCCACCTCGGCCAGCTGGCCCTTGAGTGGCGCCAGGCCGGCCTGGTCGATGGCCGTCGTGTCCATGTAGGCGTTGTAGTAGTCGGCGATCTTCTGGTTGACGCTGCCGGCGGGCTGCTGCGTCTTCGCCAGGTCGTCCACGATGGCCTTGACGCGCTGGTCCGACAGGTCGGCCAGCTGCGTGAACGCGCCGTAGTCCGCCTTGTCCGCCGGGATGGGCGTGTTCTTCAACCACGTGCCGTTCATCGCCCGGAACAGGTCGTCCTGGGGACGCACGTGGCTGTCCATGTCCTGCAGCGACAGGCCCGGCACGGTGGCGCCCGACGTCGTGGCCGGGGCCACGGTGGCGGGCTGGACCGCATCGGCGGCCTGCACGGCCGACGTGGCGCAGAAGGCCAGCGCGAGGGCGATGGCGAGCGGGGTGGGGCGGGGGGTAGTGAACAAGGCGCGTCCTCGGGAAGGGGTCTCGGCCATCTCGCCTCGTGGGCGGACGGCCGTCCGGAAGGAAATCCGGGCTCGGTGCAGGCCAGCGGAGTCAGAGCCGGCACCGGGCGCGATTGTTCCGCGGCGGCCGGCGGCGGCCCTCGGGGTTTGCGACGAACTGCAACGCTGGCGTGCCGAACGGTTGGCCTGCGGGGCGCGGACGGCCGTAGCCGGCGTCAAACCGCGGGTTGTCCCGGGGGCGCCGGCCGCCGGCCCGGCCCTCACCACGGCACGCTGCGGGACCGCTGGGGCGCGGGCAGGGCCAGGATGGCGGGCGCGAAGCACTCCGTCACCAGCAGCGGCGCGCCCCGGCGCTGGAACACCGAGCAGCGCGCCCACACCTCGCGGCGGCCCCAGTCGTGGCCGGTGGCGTGGCGCCAGCGCCGGTGCACGGCCGCCGCCCAGCGCGAGCCGGGCGCGAACCGCGCGAACTCGAACCCCGACCGCTGCATCGGCGGCGAGCCGAACAGCAGGTCGGCCAGCGCCCGCGTGCCCAGGCCGCGGATGGCCTGCCAGGCGCCGCGCCGCGCATGCACGGCCTGCAGCACCGACCGCGCGAACACCACCGGCCGGCCGTCGGCCAGCAGCACCACCTCGCGCCCGTGCGCGGCCGCACCCGCGGGGCAGCCCAGCAGCCGCGCCTCCGCGGGGTCCAGCCGCACCGGGCCCTGGTACAGCACGCGCACCGTGAGCGGCCCGCCGGCGGCGTCGATGCGCGCGGACAGCGAACCGTCGATCTGCAGCCAGCCGCGCATGCGGCGGGACGACGGCAGGGGCGTGATCGGCCCCTGCAACCGGGCGATGTCGAGACTCAACGCGCAGCCGTCCGCGACAGGTCAGAGCGCCAGCGCCCGGCCGATGAGGATCTTCTGGACCTCGCTGGTGCCCTCGTAGATCTGGCACACGCGCACGTCGCGGTAGATGCGTTCCACCGGGAAATCGCTGGTGTAGCCGTAGCCGCCGAACACCTGGATGGCCGCCGAGCACACGCGCTCGGCCATCTCGCTCGCGAACAGCTTGGCCATCGCGGCTTCCTTCAGGCACGGCAGGCCGGCGTCCTTCAGCCCCGCCGCGTGGTGGATCAGCTGGCGGGCAGCCTCGATCTGCGTGGCCATGTCGGCCAGCTTGAACTGGATCGCCTGGTGCTCGAAGATCGGCTGCTTGAACGCCACGCGTTCCTTCGCATAGCGCAGCGCGGCCTCGAACGCGGCGCGCGCCATGCCCACGGCCTGCGACGCGATGCCGATGCGCCCGCCCTCCAGGCCCGACAGCGCGATCTTCAGGCCCTGTCCTTCCTCGCCCAGCCGGTTGGCGGCGGGGATGCGGCAGTCCTCGAACAGGATCTGCGCCGTGTCGCTGGCGTGCTGGCCCATCTTGTCCTCCAGCCGCGCCACGATGTAGCCGGGCGTGGTGGTGGGCACGACGAAGGCGCTGATGCCCTTCTTGCCCGCCGCCTTGTCGGTGACGGCCATCACGATCGCCAGGTCGCCGTTCTTGCCGCTGGTGATGAACTGCTTCACGCCGTTCAGCACGTACGCGTCGCCATCGCGCACGGCCGTGGTGCGCAGGCCGCCGGCCTCCGAGCCCACGTGCGGCTCGGTCAGGCAGAAGGCTCCCAGCGCGTCGCCGCGGGCCAGGGGCTTCAGGAAGCGCTCCTTCTGGTCGTCGTTCGCGAACGCCATCAGGATCGAGCAGACCGGGCAGTTGTTGACGCTCACCACGGTGGACGTGGCGCCGTCGCCGGCCGCGATCTCCTCCAGGATGAGCGACAGCGACAGGTAGTCGAGGCCCGCGCCGTCGTACTCGGTGGGCACGGCCACGCCATAGCAGCCCAGCTCGGCCAGGCCCTTCAGCTCGGCCGCGGGGAAGTGCGCGTCGCGGTCCCAGGCCGCGGCCTTCGGGGCGATGTTGTCCTGCACGTAGGCGCGGACCGCGTCCTGGATGGCGCGGTGGTCGTCGGAAAGGGGCATGTCGGTCGGTCCGTCTGAAGTCAAGGGGTCAGGTCTTGCCTCTTGCCCCCTCGAGGCGGGGGCACGCGCGCAACGTCACACGGGGGCAAGAGGCAAGACCTGACCCCTACTCAATAGATTCACCACGCGAGCGCGGTGCCGTCGTGGTTCAGGAAGCTGCCGTTCTGCGACGGCTGCAGGCCCGCGATGGTGCGCCGCATCGACGCCACCGCCTCGGGGATCTCGAGCTCGGCGCCGTCGCCGCCCATCTCGGTCTTCACCCAGCCGGGATGGAACGCGACGCAGGTGGCGCGCCCCGCCAGCTGGAGCGACGCGTCCTTCAGCACCGAGTTGAGCGCGGCCTTGGACGCGCGGTAGAGCCAGCCGGCGTTGTTGGCGCGCAAGCCCTTGGAGCCCATGCGCGACGACAGCACGGCCAGCCGCGCGCCGGGGGCCAGCACCTCGGCCAGGATGGGCAGCACGCGCATCGGGCCCAGCACGTTGGTGTGCATCACGGCGTCGAAGTCGGCCGCGGACGGCGTCTCCAGCGCGGTGGTGCGCGGGCCGTAGACGCCCGCGTTGACGATGGCCACGTCGAACTGCAGGCCGTCCAGCTGCCAGGCCAGGCCGGCCGCGCTGGCGGTGTCCACCACGTCCAGCGTCAAGGCCTGGGCGCCCGCCGCCTGCAGGCGGGCACGCCCCGCGTCGTCGCGCGCCGTGCCGATCACCTGCGCCCCGTCCGCCACGTACTGGCGGGCGTATTCCAGTCCGATGCCGCGCGAGGCCCCGATGACGATGACGCGCTGGGGGGAGTGCCTGTCCATGGCCGTCATCGTAGCGGCCGCGCCCGCGCCTGCCGCCAGAGGTGGCGCGCGCCCCCCCACAGCAGGCCGCCCAGCATCAGCGTGTACACGGCGAACTTCAGCTGCGTGAGGACGCTCGCCCACTGCACCAGGGGCGGCGAGATGGCGGCACCCTGCCCCAGCAGCACGTACAGCGCCACGTTCTCGGCCGTGTCGGCCAGCGCGGCCAGCAACGCCAGCGGCATCGCCACCGCCGCCTGCAGGCGCACCATCACCGCGGCCACCAGGCCGGCCAGCAGCCACGGGAAGAAGACGTCGACCAGGCGGTAGGCGCGGTACTGCGCCAGGCCCTCGGGGCCCAGCAGCGCCAGCGCGCGCGCCATGTCGGACACGCGGTAGCCCTGCGCCCGTTCGTCGAACGGCGGGGCGCCCGTGTGCGCGATGAAGTGCGCGCTGGCCGCCGGGCTGGCGTCCGCCTGGAACAGGGCGATGCAGGCCAGCGTGGACACCACCAGCGCCAGCAGCACGCCCCGCCGCGCGAGGAAGGCCGCGACCGCGCTCACGCCGGGGCCGCCGCCGGCCGGGCAGCGCGCACCAGCACCGTGCCGCGCGCCACCACGGCCAGGGCGTCGCCCTGGCGGGCCTCGCCGGCCAATTGCGCGATGTAGCCCTGCAGGCTCTCGTTCCACTCCACCTCGCGCACCTCCCAGGCCATCGCCACGTCGCGCTCCGGAAGCACGGGCTGCTGGTAGGCGAAGTTGAAGTTCAGGCACAGCATCTCGCGCGCGACGCCGTCGTCGCGGCGCGAGAAGTGCGTGGCGGCCAGGCCGCTCATCAGCGCGGACGTGTGCTGCCCGCTGGCGATGACGTCGGGCAGGCGCGCGCGCCGCGCGGCGTCCGCGTCCTGGTGCACGGGGTTGCGGTCTCCAGTGAGCGTGGCGAAGCGCGCGATGTCCTCGCGCGTGTAGCGCGCGACGTGCGTCACGCGCTCGCCCACGCGCACGAGCGCGGGATCGCCGGCCGCCAGGCTCACAGCATCTCGAGGGCCATGGCCGTGGCCTCGCCGCCGCCGATGCACAGTGCGGCCACGCCGCGCTTGGCCTGGCGCTGGCGCAGCGCGCCCAGCAGCGTGACGACGATGCGCGCGCCGGACGCGCCGATCGGGTGGCCCAGCGCCACCGCGCCGCCGTGCACGTTGACGATCTCGTGCGGCAGCTTGAACTCGGTCATCGCGGCCATGGTGACGGCGGCGAAGGCCTCGTTCACCTCCCACAGGTCCACCTGCTTCGCGTCCCAGCCGGTCTTCTTCAGCACCTTGTCGATGGCGCCCACCGGGGCCGTGGTGAACCACTCGGGCGCCTGCGCATGCACCGAGTGCGCCGCGATGCGGGCGATGGGTTGCAGGCCGCGCTTGCCCGCCTCCGACTCGCGCATCAGCACCAGCGCGGCGGCGCCGTCGCTGATGGACGACGACGTGGCCGCGGTGATGGTGCCGTCCTTCTTGAACGCCGGCTTCAGGCCGGGGATCTTGTCCAGCTTGGCCTTGAAGGGCTGCTCGTCGTGCTTGACCACCACGTCGCCCGCCTTGCCGGCGAGGGTGACGGGCGCCATCTCCCAGTCGAAGCTGCCGTCCTCGTTGGCCTTCTTGGCGCGCTGCGTGGACGAGATGGCGAACTGGTCCATCGCCTCGCGCGTGAACGCGTACTTGGTGACGCACGTCTCCGCGAAGGTGCCCATCGCGCGGCCGCGGTCGTAGGCGTCCTCCAGGCCGTCCAGCGCCATGTGGTCGAACATCTGCGTGGCGCCGTACTTCACGCCCTTGCGAGCGAACATCAGGTGCGGCGCGTTGGTCATGCTCTCCATGCCGCCCGCCACCATCACGTCGGCCGAGCCGGCCAGCAGCATGTCGTGCGCGAACATCATGGCGCGCATGCCGGAGCCGCACATCTTGCTGAGCGTCACGGCGCCCGCCGAGTCGGGCAGGCCCGCGCGGCGCATCGCCTGGCGCGCCGGCGCCTGGCCCTGGCCGGCCATCAGGCAGTTGCCCATCAGCACCTCGTCCACCGTGTCGCCGGGCACGCCCGCGCGCTCGACGGCGGCCTTGATCGCGGTGGCGCCCAGCTCCCAGGCGGCCAGGCCGGCGAAATCACCCAGCAGGCCCCCGATGGGCGTGCGGGCGGCGGAAACGATGACGATGGAATCGGACATGGAAGGCTCCTTGGAAAATGCTCAGGCGGCGGGCGCCGGGGTGGGCGCCGCGGCGGTGGGCGGCACGGGGGGCGCCAGCGCGGGCCGACCGCTGCTGTGCCGTTGGGAAGAAAACCGCTTGGAGGGGTCGTAGGGGAAGACGTCGTGCACGTGCCCCGCCACGATCCGCTCCTTGTGCCCCTGCCAGAAGTCGGCGTCCAGCAGGTCGGCGTGGTGCGACATGAACACCTCGCGCACCGCCGGGTTGCCCAGCAGGAAGGGCTCGAAGGTCTCGGGGAAGACGTCGCGCGGGCCGACGCGGTACCAGACCTCGCCCGACATCGCCTCCTCCTCGTTGCGCGGCTCCGGCACGCGCCGGAACTGGCAATCGGTGAGGTACTCGATCTCGTCGTAGTCGTAGAACACGACCTTGCCCCCGCGCGTGACGCCGAAGTTCTTCCACAGCATGTCGCCGGGAAAGATGTTGGCCGCCACCAGGTCCTTGATGGCGTTGCCGTACTCGATCACCGCCTGCGAGATCTGCTCGGGCGTGCCGTCCTGCAGGTAGATGTTCAGCGGGATCATGCGCCGCTCGATGTAGCAGTGGTGGATCACGACGATGTCGCCGTCCTCCTCCAGCAGGCTGCCGCAGAAGTGGCGCAGCTCGTCCAGCAGCTCGTCGTCGAAGCGCGCGCGCGGCAGCGCGATGTTGGAGAACTCCAGCGTGTCCGCCATGCGCCCCACGCGGTCGTGCTGCTTCACCAGCAGGTACTTGCCCATGATCTGCTCGCGCGTGGTGTCCTTCTGCGGCGGATAGAAATCCTTGATCACCTTGAACACGAACGGGAACGACGGCAGGTCGAACACCAGCATCACCATGCCCTTGATGCCGGGCGCGATGCGGAAACGGTCGCTGGAATGCCGCAGGTGGAACAGGAAGTCCCGGTAGAACAGCGCCTTGCCCTGCTTCTGCAGGCCCACCTGCGAGTACAGCTCCGCCTTGGGCTTGGTGCGCATGATCGAGCGCAGGAACTGCACGTAGGCGCTGGGCACCTCCATGTCCACCATGAAGTAGGCGCGCGCGAAGCTGAACAGCAGCAGCAGCTCGTCCTCGCCGAACAGCGCCGTGTCGATCACCAGCTGGCCGCGCTCGGTGTGCAGCACCGGCAGCGCGAAGCCCAGCTCGTTGAAGCCGTTGATCACCTTGCCGACGATGTACGCGCCCTTGTTGCGGAAGAACAGCGACGACAGCACCTGGATCTGGAAGTTGGCGCGCAGCCGGTAGTGCTTCAGCTGCGCCATCAGCGCGTTGAGCACCTGGTCCACGTCGCGCGACAGGTCCTCGAACTCCACCGCCAGCTGGAAGTTGGTGACGACGCGCATGCAGGTCTCGTGCAGCGTCTCGCGCGTGGGGTAGTACGCGCGGTAGGTGGGCGTGGCCGCGGGCTCGTCGTTCTCGATGTACTCCGTGGAGATGGCCGGCCGCACGAAGATGAAGTCGTTGCGGAAGTACTGGCGGTCCAGGATCTTGGTGGTGACGGAGTTGAAGAACGTCTCGGCGCACTCGGGCTGGTGGTGGTCGGTCAGCAGGCCGATGTAGTGCAGCTTGGCCTCGCGCCACGTGGATTCCGGCAGGGACCCCGCGTGGAACTCCGTCTGCAGGCGCTCGGCGGCTTCCGCCACGCGCTGGTCGTAGAACGCGATGCGGTCCGCCTGGCCCTTCTGCTGGCCGTGCCAGTCCTGCGCCTCGAAGCGGGTCTTGGCCTCGCGCGCCTTGGCGCGGAACAGCCGGTAGTGGCGGTTGAAGCCGTCCAGCAGCGCCTGCGCGATCTCGAACGCGCGGGCGTCGTCCAGTTGGCGAGGGAACATCGCGGGCTTTGCGGCGAGGCGGGCGCGGGGCGCGGACGGGTCAGCCGCCGCTCGCCTGCTGGCGGCCGCGCGCGAAGTGGCGTTCGCGCAGGGCCTGCAGCGCGTGCTGGTACATCATCTGCACGTCGTCCGCGCTGGCCACGGTCAGCCGCAGGTCCTGCAACAGGCCGTTGTGCAGGCCGTACACCCAGCCGTGCACCACCAGCGTCTGGCCGCGCTGCCAGGCATCCTCGATCACCGTGGTCTGGCACACGTTGCGCGCCTGCTCCAGCACGTTCAGCTCCACGAGGGCGTCCACCCGGGCCTCGGGCGCCAGCTGCATCAGGAACTCGATGTGCGTGTTGCGCACGTCCTGCACGTGGCGCAGCCAGTTGTCCACCAGGCCCACGCGCGTGTCGTTCAGCGCCGCCACCACGCCGCCGCAGCGCGAGTGGCCCACGACGATGATGTGCTGGACCTTCAGCGCGTCCACCGCGAACTGGATGACGGACAGCGCGTTCAGGTCGGAGTGCGCCACCACGTTGGCGATGTTGCGGTGGACGAACAGCTCGCCCGGCAACAGGTCCACCAGCTCGTTGGCCGGCACGCGGCTGTCCGCGCACCCGATCCACAGGTACTGCGGCGATTGCTGGGCCAGCAGCTTGGTGAAGAAACCGGGCGAACGCGCCTCGGTCTTCTCCGCCCACTTCCTGTTCGACTCGAACAGTTCGTCCAGTTCAAGGCTCATGACGTCACATGGTTTCGGAGAAGAGTTCGCGCCCGATCAGCATCCGGCGCACCTCGCTGGTGCCCGCGCCGATCTCGTACAGCTTGGCGTCGCGCCACAGCCGGCCCAGCGGGTACTCGTTGATGTAGCCGTTGCCGCCGAAGATCTGCACGCCCTCGCCCGCCATCCACGTGGCCTTCTCGGCGCACCACAGGATGACGGAGGCGCAGTCCTTGCGCACGCGGCGCACGTGCTCGGAGCCCAGCGTGTCCAGGTTCTTGCCGATCGTGTAGCAGAACGCGCGGCCGGCCTGCAGCACCGTGTACATGTCGGCCACCTTGCCCTGGATCAGCTGGAACTCGCCGATCGACTGGCCGAACTGCTTGCGGTCGTGGATGTAGGGCACCACGTTGTCCATCACGCTCTGCATGATGCCGATGGGGCCGGCGGCCAGCACCGCGCGTTCGTAGTCCAGGCCGGACATCAGCACCTTGGCGCCGCCGTTCAGGCCGCCCAGGATCTGCGACGCCGGCACTTCCACGTCCTGGAACACCAGCTCG
>OUNM010022479.1_pt1 | contig 45699 bp, 63 predicted proteins | sample 1769961 | NCBI WGS metagenome assembly OUNM01 (sample SAMEA3914820, study PRJEB12502) | metagenome | biome: forest; material: soil | place: USA | collected 2012-03-12 | depth 0.3 m | reverse complement strand
GGCATGCAGCCCGTTTCCCAAGTGAACACCGAAGCAATGAGATCGTCAACCTAGCATCCGTCCGCCCCGAACCAAAACCAAGCCAATTTATTTCTTCTTCTCAGCCTGGCTCTGCTCCTTCAGCACCTTCTTGACGATCTTCTGCTCCTCAATGAGGAAAGCACGGACGACGCGGTCGCGGACGCAGTTGCCGCACCTCGAGCCACCGTACGCACGCTGGACGGTCTTCTTGGGCTTCGAGATCTGGGCATACTCGCGGGGGCGGAGGGCAGGGACCTGTAGAGCGCCAAAAGTCAGCACGCCGTGGCCCATACATCATGTGCTTCCCCATTTCCCAAAGTCATAGTGCTGTCCCAAGACCGCGACAAGAAAGGGGGATGCGTCGGCGCGTGTGGTAGTAGACGAGGGCGTGGCGAGCCGAGTCCCTTCTGAAGCATTCAGGCTGGCTTCTCGGTGCTGGCAGCGTCGCAAGATCGGTGTCGTCTCGTCGTTTGGTCGGTCGTTGGTAACCCTCATCTTCCAAACCACCCACCCCCCCGCACGCAGCGTTCAAATCGCAAACCAACTTACACCGGGGAGCTTGATGCCGCAGTCGCCGCACTTGGGGGCAGTGCCGCGCTTCTTGATGTGGAGGAGACGCAGCGAGCCGCCGGGAGTCTTGACAACCCGCGTCAGGTTCGACGTGGTGTTGTAACTGCGAGCAGGACCGTGTTAGTCGGTTTCCTCCTCTCCCAATTCCTGACCGATCGGCTCCAAAAAATCCCAGCGAGAGGGCGGGCAACTCACGGGTTCCGGCGACGGTAGGTGACTCGTGAGGAGGCCATTTCTGCGGTGTTGTCGGCGCTGACGTGATGGTTTCCGTCGACTCGATCACGGTGTGCGAGATGGGTTGAATTTTGAGATCTAGTTTGGAAATTTCTGTGTGGGTGCCAGAATGCATGCCCCACTCTCTGTCTCTGCGGCGTGGATGGCCGACAGACTGGCACTTGGCGGAAAAAAGCGGCAGCTGGCATAATTCTGCTTATGTCATTATCACGAGACAGTGGAGAAGCTGAGCCAGGGGCCTGAGGGGACCGCTGGAGCGCCACACGGCATTCACCGCACGCCCGGCCCCTCTCCCGAACTTCATCGGACTCTTGAAGACTGGGAATGTGTCTCGCTTCTCTCGTATCCCATCTGGGCCCCAACAAGAAGGCCATGGCGACCATTGACCCTGAGCAGCCGAGGGCCACATGATCTAATCTCCAATCCCCTGCTCCGACTCCAAACGCCCAGCATCCAAAAAGAAGGGAAAAAGCAAAATGTCAAAACGTCGCGGTTGCAACTCAAGACTCGCGGCGTCGCTTGTGGACCGGGGTCGCCCACTCTGGGTGTTCGCTCGCAAGCCAGTGCTTGAGGCCCTTCGGATTTGCCTTTTGGCTGGCGCTTGCTTTCGCGAAGACGCCGTCGGTCTGCAGGCCGTGGACGGCTTCCTGGAAGCTGGCAATCTCCTTGTTGGTGCCGTCGACGGACTGCACGTAGGCGGCAAAGGCAGCCTGGGCTGGGGGGTTGTGTCAGTTGGTTGCGGCCGTCCTGATCGGGACCACTTACGCGATGCGTGTTTGGCCATGAGCGGCTCCAACATGCGCGGAAGCGCCGAGCGAAGCTGCCGCAACTGCATTGGGGGGGTCAGCCAGGCAGGAAACCACAACGCCCTCGGGGCAGGGCAAACTTGCCTGGACATGCACCTCGTCGAGGCGGTCGAGCATGTCCTGGAGCTGCTGCTCCTCCTGGGGCCCGCCCTTGACCACTGGCGTCTTCTTGTTGGCGTTGTTGGCGTTGTTGGCCATGGCGGGCGGCGGCGTGTCGTCCTGCAAGAGCGCGACCGGGACACGGGATTCCCGAGATTATATGCAGCTGGCAGTGCTGAGATCACACCGTCCAGGGCCGGTGGGAGGATGGCGGCAGATCTCGATGCGATGAATCTCAATTGTGACGCCCTGGCCAGGGTCCCAGCAACGAATGAAAAGAAAAGGCGGGTCTGTTGTTTGCTGGGCAAGAGGCTCTACGATTGGCCCCCTGCGGAGTGTTGCCGTGCCCCGAATCAAATCGGCCACTGCAGGACTGTGTGGGGGGGGGTCACCCGGAGACTTGAGCGAGCGCCGCAGCGGTGCAGGTGCTGCAGCGCAGCAGGCAGGAGCTTGGGCCAGCAGCGAGCCGGATTTTCGGTTGGTGCAGCAGCGCCAGATGCAGCAAACAACAGAAGGAAAGCAACCAAGGTCCCTCTCTTCCCTCCCTCGCTCGCAGCCTCCAACAACAATCCAAATCCAACAAACCCGGGTGAGCGCAGACAAGTGCAGGTTTGCACCGGCCGTGTCTCCGGAAAACCCGGTCTTTTTGCCCTCCTTTTCCTGTGCGCGACGTGAAGCAAGCGCATTTGCCCGCATCGCATCGCATCGCAATTCTCGGCGCCCGCCAGGATTTACTGTCTGCATTCGGTCGACGCCGTTAGGCGATCGCGCTGCACACGCGCCGCTCGGCACCAGGCCCCAGGCCCCAGGCGCCGTTTCGCCTCTCCCAGTCCCAGCTGCTACCACGCCTGCACCTCCACCTCCACCGCAGCACAGTACCTCCAGCACCCAGCACTCCCAGCACCCAGCACTCCCAGCACCTCGCCCACCCCCCGACCCCGACCCCTCGCAGCACAGTGTTTCCCACTGGCCGGCCCGTTCACAAATCACCAATCACACCATGGATGCTTCCGGTGTTACTGGAGGCCCTCCGCAGGCCCAGCCGCGTCCGCGCAAGCGCCCTCGCACCAGCCGCGTGACGGACGCTGCAAATGCTGCGTCGTCGGGTCCGCTGACCCCGGCTGCACAGGCGGCCCAGGGCTGGGGCGGCCCCACCACCATTCCCAACGGCCAGCATTCCCAGACCGTGCGTGCGCCCGTCGACACCGTGTCGACCCAACAACAACAACCGACCTTTCCCTCGCAGCAGCTCGACAGATCCCACCAGGTCGCCGAGTCCGACGGATTGATGAATGGCTACAGCGCCCCGCAGCACACCCAGTATCCCGATCCCCAGCCGACACTCGCCCCGGCGCCCCAGCCCGACACCTCGGGCCTGACCAGCCTGAGCTCGCTCGCCGGCGATCACCATCACCACCACCAGCACCAGCACGCCCAGCACCATCACCAGACCCAACACCTGCAACAGCAGCAACGCGGCGCCGGCAACAAGCCCGACCGCATCATCTTCCAGCACCAGTACGGAGCCCCCCATCCGTCCGACAATCCGTCGCCGACCTCCGTGGCGAACTCATCCTCGGCCACGGCCGGCTACGCCAACCTCCCGGCGTGGACGGTGCCCGATTCTGGCACAGCACCGCCGCAGCCGCCGCCCGCCGCCCCGTCGTCCTCAATGCCTCCACAGTCGCCCGCGATGGGCTCCACCGGCGCCGGCCTGGCGCCGCCGCCCGAGGGTATCTACCGCTCCTTCGAGGAGCTGCTCCCAGCCGTGCAGCGGGCCGCCAAGGAGCAGGGCTACAGCATCGTGAAGCTGCGCGCGAGCAACTACCGCGACGGTAAGCCGACACGCTACGATCTCGTGTGCGACCGCGGTGGCGTCAAGTACAGCAGCACCGCCAAGAAACGCAACCCCAGCACGCGCAAGGTCGACTGCCCGTGGCGCGCAAAGGCCGTGTGCGAGGTGAACCTTGGTCACCAGTGGCGCTTCGCCGTGCAGGAGGCCCGCCATAACCACGAGGCACGCATCCCCGCCGCTGCCCCGGGGCAGGAGAACACCCCGGTTGCCCAGAGCCTCCGGAGCCTGACCAACAAAGTCGACCGCTTGGCGCACGAATTCGCGCAGGGCATCAACCGCCTGGAGGCCGCCATCGTGACGCGTCTCGATACCATCGAGAAGCGGCTCGAGGTTCTAGAAGGCGGACGACCCGGTCTGCTCGGCGGCAACGGCGTGTCCCAGCTCGGCGCCCCCAGCATGCCACCTGCCAACATGGGCGGCAGCGGCCTTGGCAACGGCGCTCTGTCTAACGGCGGCATGCAGCCGCTCGTCGACAGCCGGCTGGGCGGCGTCGAGAGCCGGCTCGCCCACATGGAGCCGCGCACCCTGGACGGCCTGCCCATGATGGACGATGACACGAGGGGCCTATCAATGATGGTCAACTCGTAGTCTTGGAACTACTTCGAACCCACATGGACCTGGGGGCAAACCCGGTAAACCCATCGCGTCGGCTCGCCAATCTCGTCAGAAAAAAAAAACAAGGAAACAAAAAACATCTCGAGCGGAAACGCGGGCGGAAAGGATATCAGGCGCAGGAAAGGACTGGACCGGACAGGACAAGGCAGGCAGAGCAAATTGCAGGTTTACGGACCCATCGACAGCCGGGGAAACGGCACATCATTCTCATTTCGTCTACTCTTTTTCTCCTTCCACTGTATATGTACTCAACTGTTTGTTTTCTCGGGGCGTTTCTGGGACCGGGACAAGTGTGCAAGTGTGTAGATTTTTTCACCCGCCTGGTGTTTGGCTTCTGACTTGGGTCTTTTCTTTTTCTTTCCCTTTTTCTCTCTCTCTCCTTTTCCTTCTACTTTTACTCAATGGTCTGTTTTGCTTTTCACATGGCCTGTCTCATTCGAGACACACGGGCCTCAAACTACGGGAGTCTGGGGGCAGCAGAGAGGGGCTACTGGGATTGGGGCGTGGCAGGAAAGAGGAAGAAGACGGCAGAGTGCGCGAGCGAGGATACCTTATGGAAAAGCTGCCTTTCTTGCTGCCCCTTATTGAGAGCCGTTCCCAACCAGCTTAGTCTTGTCCCGTCTGCTTGTCTGGCAGCTCGTTCGCCGGGGCCTCACCACTTACTTGTACCCGCCCGCAAGTCGGGTACCGCTGCAGGATGGAATGGGGCCTGTGGTCAGCATTTGGCAGGGACTGAAAAACGGGGAGACACCCAACCAAATGTCCAACTTTGTACTGTACGATGGCATTCGCACTTCCTCTGAAGTGGTTGTACATATAGGCATGCACCAAACCAGAACCATGACAATACCAAACGGAGGCTCTGTTTTGGTCGGATTTCATGCAATTTCTGTTGGAGGAATGTGTGTGCCCACTCGATCTCGTTCGTGTGAGGTAAATCATTCCGGCTGGATACGAGTCGGTCACCACATGGATCAATCCGCCAAGCGCTGCGTCAGAAGAAGAACGATGACAGTTTCTCACTGTGATATTTTCGACAGCGGAAAGTATTCTATTCACGGCTGCTTAGCTGCTAAATTCATATCAGCCGGGCTGATGAAGCGCCCGCGCATGACCGGTTGTGACGAAGCGAGAACTCGGAGGGCTGTCGACCATCGTGAGACACAGACACTGAATGGACACAAGGCCATAATAACACACGGCAGTGGAGAATTGATTGATATCAAACCCCTCTCACATCATCCAAGATCCCTCCGCAGTAACATCCAGCCCGATTTTAGTCTAGGGGTTTCTCCCTCTGTTTTGAAATCCTGTCCAGCTCCATCTTGTGGACAACAAAATATACCAAGAAAAGGAAACAAAAAAATGCATGACAAAACGAAAGGGAAATGCAGCGGGGAGTACAGGTATATTATCAACGCAACTCCTCGAGGAACAGACAGACACAACCCCGACTGGGGCGCGTCCATTAAACCCAGCCCCTCCACCAACCAAAAGCCAACGCCGCTTCTCCGTGGGTTTCCTGATAGTTATGCAAAAAATACCATATGCAAAAATGGTGGCTGGATGCTGGTGTTGAATCGGCTGAGCCAAGGCAGCCTGAGTGATTCAACAGCAGTCCAGTCCGGTATAAAATGAAGAATATTGTGGTCATATACGGTGGGTGAGGGCTGTTTTTGTGTTGCGGGCGTCCATCATTAATTCGTAGCCAAAACCAGACGTCGGCGCGCTGGCGGGGGGGTATAAAACAGGATGCGCATCTTCTTTACCCGCCGGCGTCGTTTATAGTTCTTGAACCCAGATCTGGAGGTTATGTCAGTATGTTGCGTGGGGAGATGTTGAATGACTACTTGACTGACCTCCATCTTCCCCGTCTCAGTTCGCTGCTTCCTCGCGGCCTGCTTGACCGACGACATGACCATGTCGAGATCGTCCTGGTCGCCCATGGTGATCATCTCGCCCTCCGGCGAATCCTCGTCCCTGATCTTGATCTTAAACCGGCGGCGCAGACCAAACTTGTCCCGGACTCGATCGACGAGATCCGGGAACTCGATCGCGGGGCCGACCACGATGTAGCGCACTTCATCAGCATGCACCTTGACACGGACCGTGCGGAGGGCGTCCCGCCTCGAGGAAACCCTCTTGGACCCGCCGGACACGACGGAGCCCGGACCCGGCCGGCGGTTGGACACCATCTCAAACTCGCCCTCATCGAAGGAGGCATCGTCGTAGTCGGAGCCGTCATCTTCCTCCTCCTCGATGTACCGGTTCTGTGTCCGGCTGTTGCCGCCTCTCTGTGACCTGCTGCCCCGGGACCCGCCGCCGCCGCCGTACATGTCGTAAACGTCATCCGGGTAGGCGTCTTCCTCCTCGTCCCTCCTCCTCCTCTGGGGTGGTGGGTCGCGTTGTGAGAAGCCGCGGGCGGGAGCCGCCGAAGCGGAGCGAGTCGGTCGTGGCCGCCCGTCGTCGGGCGACGTCTTTTCGTAGCGCTCGTTTGACCGGACCTTCTCGAGGTTGAGCCTACTCGGGATTGGTTTGGGCCCGTTGCGGACGGATTGCCCGCGGCTCATCTGCGCCGGCTTGTCGTTCTCGGGCGGCGGGGTCGGAGGGAAGACGTTGCGGCTATTCGGGGGTTCGGATTGCTGTCTCCTGCTCTGGAGGCCGGGTTTGACGAGGTTGCTGGCGGCGAACGAGAGGGACTCGGCGGGCCTGTCATCCTTGGCTTCGATGGGACCGGTCTGCTCAAAAAGTCAGCAATGAACACGCGAAGGAATGGACGGGTCGGTGGCAACTAACCCCCTTGTTCAGCTCGGTGCCGGCAAAGCCTGTGAAGGCATTGTTGCGGTCTGATGCGGCGACCAGACGTGCCTTGCCGAGATAGTCCTTCTGTTGCAGGTTGCGCACCTTGGCCTCGTTTGGCCTGTAGACGACGCCGACGGGGATGGAAAAGACGGTGTAGCCCTGTCAAGCGAGTAATGTCAGTTACGAAGCCAACGCGACGGCATCCCCGAGAATACACACCTTTGCCTCGTCCCGGATAGCATCATCAATCACATTGTGGTCCTCCACCACCTTCTCCTTGACGGCGTACTGAAGATCCTGGATACCAGCATCCATCTGCTCCAGGTAGATGTAGCAGAGGCCCCGGTTGAACAGGACCTCGCAAGAGTAGAGTTTGAACAGCAGACCCAGCTGCGAATAGTCGATTAGAGTGTTGCCACGGAGGTAGAGGAGGGTGTCGTTGAAGTTGGCGAGGGCCTCTTCGAAGTCGCCGAGTAGGAAGTTGGAGACTCCTTGTTGGAAATAGGCGACGGCGAGGTACTGGTCGAGCTTGACTGCGCGCTGGTAGCATTCGACCTGTGAGAAGCAAGGATGGTCAGTTCAGTGCTCGAGAGACTGGAAGTGGCGGTTGTTTCCTACCGCTTGCTCGTGCTGGCCGAGGGTTGCGTTGATGACGCCCATGTTGAACAGGATCTTGGAGGTGTCCGAGATCCTGTCAAAGGACTTCAGCGCCTCGTCGAACTCATTGTTGTCGTAGAACTTGAGGGCCTCGACCCATGTCTCGATTTCCTGCGCGGGCGCGTGTAAGTCACGGGGGCTGGTTCGCTGCAGAGAGGGCCTTCTCTCACCTGTTTGAGCGACATGCTTTCTCAAGTGCGGCAGTTGCAAAGGCTGGAAACGCCAGGCAGTGTTGCGGCCCTTGGAAGAAGCAGATCGCGAGATTGTTGCCCGTTTTTGGCCGCCAGCTGCAGGATCTGGACCTCGATGGGGGACTGTTTCGGTGGGCGGCAGGTGGCCGGGCGTGCGTTGAGGGGCTGGAGTGGGTTTTAAGCGTCCAAGGGATTTTGGGGCAGGCAAATCAGCGGGGCAGGGGTCCGTCGGCAAGGGCCTGGGCGGGCGGCAACAAGGGGGCTGGCTGTTCGAGTCAGCGAGCGGCCTTCTGGGTTCGCGCTGTGGACGACACGGGCTCGAATTTCCCCGCTCTTTTTGGAGGCCCAATTGCCTTGCTCTGCTGCACTTCGGCGCTGTCCGAGGCCCCGTCTGTCAACCAAAATAAACTGGGCCAAGGGCACGCCTGGCTGAGTCGATGGCAAGATCGCAAGGTTCGTCCGCGGGCTAGCGGCTCCTCGGCAGGTGACGGGAGGCGATAGCTTCGGCTCCGTCTCTCGCCGTCCGAAGTTGTATACGAAGCGGTTGGCTACTGTCCTACAGTCGAGAGACTGATGAAAAAGAGTGAATGTCGCCGTAAACGTCAACCGTTCCTGACGATCGTCTCGATTTGTCGGTAGTACTTGTAGGTGCAGCCAACAGCACCCCTCGCAGCGTCTGGAAGCGAGCCCGACGGTTTGGTTTGCCCCGGTCGGATCGAGGCAAAACGGTCTTGATGGTATTAGCGGCTGGTGTTGGCCGGGCGTGGTATTATTTCTTTCGACTGGAGGAAAGGACTGGCCAGAGGTCGGTTCAGAAGGAAGGGGAGAGAAGGGGAAAAAAGTGGTGTGGGAGCCGGCGAGACGGGAACAGGGAGGAAAAGAAGATCGGAAACCCGGGAGGGATGGCAAAAGGCCAGCAAGCCAACCTGTCTGAGTGTGTGCGCCGACCGAGCAAAAAAGAACGAAAAGAAACGGAAAGGCCTGTCCCAAGTGGACTGGCTGCGCCGTCTCGCTGTCTAACAACCGAGGAGTTGATTCTCTGGGCTCGTTTGGGGACGGCCGGGACTGGGGGAGATGATCATGCAGGCCCACTGCGAGACCAGACCCAGACCCAGACCCGCCACGGGCCCACGGCCGGGCTGGATTCGCCGGCCCTGAATGAATGAATGCCCTTGTTGGTGGAAGGGGTTTCTCAAAAAGCCTGTTGTTACAGCCGACAGGGGATGCCCATGCCAGAATGGGAGCACTGGGTCTGGGAGTGGTACGGAGTCGGGGCTCCTGCGGGCCCTGGAGGGGTCACGCTTTTTGCTGTCTGGCCCATGCTTGGGCATCAATGGCCTAGCCCGTGATGAGCTTGTCTTGCTCTTCGCTTGGTATTGTCCAGTCAGCCCAGAGATCCTCTCGGGGGCTCTCAACAGGAAACACGGTGGTGTCCCCGGGACAGTCTTCCATCGAACGTTTTCGACCCCGAGGTCGAACCACCTCGTCTAGGCATCGTGCGCTCTTCTGGAAGGCGGTTTGGCAGAGACGGGGAGCATGGCGCAAAGCCGCAAGGGGACCGAACGGGTCCAACGGCCCCATGTCGATGGCTGCCGGATCGACGCGAGACGGAACGTCACTGCACCGCGCCTGTGCTGCGCCGCTCTCCCTCCTCCATCGATGTGTTCGATGCCATGCGCGCTGCAGGTGGGGGATGGGATGAGATCACTGCATGCAGGGCCACAGGGCTAGCGACAAACGCTCCGGTTCGCTGCCTCTTCGATCTGTCCGTCCAGTCGAACGAAGACCGCACGTCGCAAAGGCGCCGGCGTCGGGGTCAGGCGTGCACAGAGCACAGAGCACGCCGGCAAATGGATCCTCTTCAAAGGGCATCGAGCCGTCCCGCGCATGAGCTCCTTTCGGGCTGCAAGACGCAGTCGAGCCAGTGGATGCCGGGCTTGGCTCGGCGGCAGGCGTTCAGTGAGACTCGCGGGGTCAATGCGAGGCAATTCGCTGTCACAGACGTCACGGAACCCTTGCGAATCACAGGCTTGCGTTCTTCATGCACCAAGCGTTTCCAAGACGCCAGATCGGCCCCTGATTGGGCCAGGCCCCCGGCCCATCGAGCCCCTGCGTTGCAGGGCGCCTACGCCGTATCTTCAACGCCCACCGCCGCACCAGTCAACCTCCATCGTCAACCGCACCGAAGCCGCCGTGCGACCCTCGAATCATTTGAATGTGGCTGGGACGCCTCACGGTTGATTCCCAGGATCGCCGCCCGGCCTGCCCGTGCGGTCGCCGCTGGCAAGCAGCAGCAGCAGCCTTGCTGGACGCTGAAGCCGCGCGTTCCTGGCGGGTAATTGTCGCCCTGCGTTGGCGCCGCGGCCATCGGTTTGACGCCGGTGCTGGCAGACTGCAGTGCAGTGCAAATGCCCCGGATCGCCAACAGCTTTTTTTTTTCCGAGACGGGCTGGCACGACCTCGATCCAAAGGATCGTCACGCTGGCGGGTCGGCAGTCAATGGCGCCGGCCAACTGGACGGTCTGGGTCTGTGATAGTGACCGCTGTTTGTCGCTTGCGTACTGTCTGTCCCACACCCATCACAGGTCTATTTCCGGAAGTGAGTGCTAAGCTTGATCTTGATGGGTTGACGGCTGTGACAGCAGAGGCTCTCTCTCAATGATACGGAAAGAGCTCCGGCCCCGTCCCAGGGCCTTGGTGACCGTGCCATGTGGGATGGCGTTGCAGCTCGCCGCACTAGCGCGCGGACGCTAACTGCAAGCGGGCGGCCCCCCGCTGGCATCTCGACAAGCCGTCTCGGCCGTCCACCGATACCAAGCAAAACCAACGTCGACACATGCCGTCGGGACAAAGCCCTTGTTGCTGGCTGCGCAATGTGGGCCCCAAACCGGGTCTTGGATCTGGGCTCGCTGGGAAAGCTCGCTTCGGGTTCACATCCAGCCCTTTCCCACTTCTCTCCGATCCTGGATCTTCACCCCGGCTTTCACCCGCCCAGAAGAAGAGACCGACCTCGGCGTGCTGCACTGGATGCCGCTCACTGACTGGCATGCCGAATCAGGTCACTGCAGCAGTACTCCGTAAAATCGGGTGTTTTGTGCGTCCTGAGTTTGAAGCACAGATCCGAGTCCAAGGCCGCCGCCAGAGGCTTCGGCCGTGAATGGTCCCAGATCTTACTTCTGGAATCGTTCCGGGCACAATGAGTGGAGCTCTCCAACCTCCTTTGTCCGTCTCATGTTGTGCTCCTTGGCTCTGGTCGACACACTCCCGCCGTGCTTCCGACAGTGCAGAGTGGGGGCGTACCCACTCCCGGCAGTGTTTCTTCCCCTACATGATCCTCGTCCAACAGGCCGGATACACAGTACCTTGCCCAGGCGTCATCCGAAAGGCCAAAAGCAAGGCTCGCCGAGTCCTACCTTGCACACTCTCTGGGCATCGACAGACATACCAGACCGGCCGCTTCTCGGCTTCCAGCATGGGCTCCGAAACAGGCAGCCTGGCGCTCCTCTCTTGCTCACCTCGGACGACAAGCCCAGGTCGGGAACACCTCCCGCCTATCAAGCCTTCACGACTGCCGCGGTGCTACCTTGACGGCAGTCTCAAACTGTATCGAGCCTCGGAGGCAGCATCCGGGGACGGGTTCACCCACTTTGTTGACTGGTTCGTTCGGCATAGCTAATCTCATGTCACCAAGGCACAGATCTCTTGGCCGATATGCCTGGCGTCCGAAACAGCTATCATAACATGCCCTTGGACACTTCATCTTTCCTCTCCTGCCATAGCGTCTTGCCCGTGCAGGAGCACACGGTCTTGTCGTTGTCCCACACCCCGGCGCTCCGGGCGATGACGCCAACAACCGTGTCTTCCTCGTTTCTCAGCGGTGCGCCGTCGCTCTCATCTTGCCGTGAGACGACCAGCGCATGGCCGATGACCTCCCATACCTGGAAAGGGCGGTTGATAAATGCATTTCCGTACCCGTTGGGCCCAATCTCCAGAGTCCCCAGGACGCCGCGGGGAACGCCGCCTTCTTCCTTGCTCTGGGCAGACCAGACCGGTCCTGCCGATGACGCGCCGTCCTGGAGGTTCCCGTAGTCGCGGATGGTGGCGCGATACGTCCCCGGAGGCACGCCGCGGACCGTCAAGTCGACCAGGGTCTCGGTCGGGCTGACCTGCACCATCCGCACCAAGCCCCTGACGAGCCTCTGGTTCACCCAACTTTCCCCGGGCGTGCCGGCCGGCGTCACTTCTGCGTCAGCCCTGTGGTAGTACGTCTCGAGGATACTGACAGCTGCGCCTGGAGCGGGAGAGAGAAACAAAACGAATCAGCGTCGGTCGTGGAAATATTTCAGGATCGGCGTTGGCGGTGCAGTTCAGGCGATGCAACGCCAAAGGCACGTCTATCGCGGCACTCACTGTTTGAGGTCCCGGACCCTCGTAAAATGGCGTCCCTCCCGGTGGCTTGGATGGCCTCGACAATGGCCGATGGTGCCACTGCCCCGTTTCAATGTCAGTCCATTGCACACAGATTCCATACGATGGACTGTGAAGATGGCATCACCGGTTGAACAAACCTGTCCCTTCAATCGACACCAACTGCTCCTGGACGTTCGGCTCGACTTTGATGATGCCTGGCAGCTTGTGCAGGGCATCCGAGACGTCCTTGGCGCAGCCGTCGCAGGTCATGGGCACTGCGAAGAGCGTCTGTTTCAGGTTTCATCAGCCTGGTTTATTCGTCTCTTGTTGGTCCATGCCAAGAAGTGCAAAACAAGCACAAAAGGGGTTTGAAACAACAAAGGGGGTTCAATCAGGCAGGCAAAGAGTAGCAGAAGACCTAAACTGGATACTGATGAGCCCCCCTCACTCACATGAAAAGGGGTTAGGACAGCCATCTTGCCAGGATTAGTATTTTTAGATGGTGGCTCGAATCGTTGTTGATGGCTCCTTCGTCGTCGGTCCCAGGAGTATGCGCCAGCAGAGGCAATGAAAGCTAGGCCAGAGATTATGGTGATGGATCTTAAGTTAATTCGGCGATGATGCATCAAGGGTCCAACGAAGGTCCGGTCCCCGATCTTGGGATGAGAAAGACTGGGGCTGAGAGAGGAGCTCGCGGGAGCAGGATGCGGTGGCGAGCACGGCGGGATTCGTTCGGCGGACTATCAGAATGATTCAAGATAGAAAGAGAAACAGGCTTTGTAGTTCAAATCCCGTCGATTCAAAAAAGCCCGAAGCTCGGCTTGACTCCTGCTTTGAAATCCGACCCGATGCTGGAACTGGAGCTCGCTCCGCGACTCGGCTCATGGCGGGGCAGCTGGCAGTTGATGCGGGGCGGATGGCAGATCGGAATGCCAAGCCCAGGGCCAGTGGGTCCAGCTGCGATGCGGCGCGGGTTTGTCGGAGCTGGGCGGGTGTGGCGCGTGGGATGAGGCGCTCCAGCCAATTTTTCCAAACTCCGAGGCTTGGCCCCGTCAAAGCATCACGACACCCATCTTCGACTTCACGCCCGCCAATCCGCCGTGTCCGGTCCGACGCCGAGTTCCTCACGCCCAATCCGAGCCCTGGTAGATCTGGTGATACGCCAGACACAGGTCCTTTCGACTGCAAAGCCTGCTCACCCGTCGATGAGGGACTAGTTCCCAGGGGCCTTGCTCTCACCTCACCCTTCCCGACACTTCCCCGTTCCACCACCACCACCGCCAACATGTCACAAACAATCGGAGCTGTAAGCTCTATTCCGAACGGACCCTTGCCTAGACCTCAATTCACCCGCTAATCTCGTCCCCTCCTACCCACAGACAAAACTCGCCTACTCACGAGTATGGCACCACATCTCGGCCTCGGCCCCCCACGCCACCCTCAGCACGATCAAGTCCCCGCCAGAGGCCGTCACGCCCCCCTCACTGGGCCGGCTGGCCTCACGGATCGCGACGGTTCTCATGGGCAAGCACAAACCGATCTGGGACCCGTCGACCGACTGCGGCGACTACGTGGTGGTGACCAACTGCGCGGCCCTGTACACGACGGGGCAGAAGAAGTACCGCAAGACGTACTACCGGCACAACACGCGGCCCGGCTCGCTGCAGACCATCACTATGGACCGCCTGATGGAGAAGCTCGGCGGTGCCGAGGTGCTGCGCAAGGCCGTCAGCGGCATGCTGCCCAAGAACCGGCTGCGCGACAAGCGCCTGGCCAGGCTCAAGGCCTTTGAGGGCGACGCGCACCCGTACAAGCAGAACCTGGTGCGCTTCGGCGGCACTGTCGTGGGGACGCCCGGGTGGGAGGACGTGGTCAGGGTGGTGAGGGAGGCGGATACCCAGAGGATATAGAGTGGGTGTGAGCTGAACGGATTGTGGAGGGTGGAGGGTGTACGAGATTTTGGCTCCCCGTAAATGGGTTGTTGGTCGTGTATTATCAATACATTTTTCTAGCTCACGAACGCGGCTGTGTGTGGTTTCCACTCTAGCTTTCAAAGTGCACGTTTGTGGGAAGTTGAGATGGGTCACCTGTCTCGATTTCAGTTTACCAGGACCCCGGACGGCCCAAAGGCTGATGCTAAGAACAACAAGAACGACAAAAATACAGGCACCGATGATGCTCCTGCCCATGACGCCACCCCTAAGCCCCCATCGACCTCTGCGCTCACCTGTGCGCCAAAGTCGTGGTATCGCGAACAACCTCGCACTTGATGAGCCCGTTGGGCCCGGATTGGGGCGCATATACCTCGGCATCCTTACCCGTGTTCTTGAGGCCCTTGTGCCAGCCCAAGTCTGCACCACCAGAAAATCAGCACTCGAAACGACCTCCTCGAAGGAAACTGAAGAGACGAAAAACAACTCACCAACTTCAAAGTAATGCTTATTCGGCAGCGAGAAGCCCGCCTTCTCGACCTCGGGCGCCGCCTCCAAGATCTGCTCGCACATCTTGTACATGGTGTTCTGCACCGACGCGCTCTCGTCCGTGGCAAACGTCTTCATGATGATGGTCCTAGCACCGGCCCACGCGGCGTCGAAGCGCTCCACGCCCGCCTCCACGGCGGCCACGGTCGCGAAGGGCTTCCACGTCCACGAGCAGTCGACGTCGGTCGATAGGATGCGGTCCCACGTCTCGGGCAGCGTGGTGTACTCGTCGCGCACGAAGCCGTGGAACGCCGAGCCCGTGCTCTTGAGCACCGTGAGCCCCTGGATGCTGCTGGTCAGGGCGATGCCGCCCGCGCGGGAGATGGTGGCCTCGACGTTGCGCGTCTCCTGGCCGTCGCGAAAGAAGCTGTGCGGGTGCGGCGCACCGTCGACGTCCATGCGCGTCCACCGGTGCACGACGACCTTGATGTGCGCCGTAGTGATGTGCGGGTAGCGGTCCAAGAAGTGCTGGCCCAGGTGGCTGACGTAGAGCTCCGGCGGGTTGACGGGGTGCTCCTTGGCCTTGATGTAGATGGTGTTCTTGATCGAGTCGGTGGCCACCACGACGCTGTTGTCCGCCTCGGTGTATCTGGGGGAGGCGCGGTTTGTTAGTTGTCGACGGACCCCCTTGGTGCTCGGTCGGTGTGTCCTGCTTACGATGTCTCAATCTCGCCCTCGAGCAGGCAGCACACGGTCATCTCGGTCACGGACTGGGTCCCGGTCTGCTCGTCCCTGTGGACCTTGTAGACGCGGACATTGTCCTTGCCGTAGCGGGCCGAAGCGAGAGAAGGCATGGCGACGGGTTTACTGAGTAGATTGAGATACTCTGCTGCCTGTTTTCTTGTTTGACTGCTTGCTTGGTGCGCTGGATGGGATTGGTTATGGGTAGGTATGATAAGAGGATGACCTCAGAAGAACTCGATTGGCAGCGCGCAAAGCTTAGATACAGAACACATTCAAGGGAAGATGTGCAGCAGCAGGCCACGGGCCATTTATACGGCCAACGTCTTCAGACGGCATCCAATAAGGCTACTTCCGGACGGCACCTCGCGGCGCTTCATGGGGCGCGGCGTCGCGTCGAGGGGCAGCAAACCCGGCAGAGGGCAGGAGGTGGATCGCCGGAATCCGCCGAGTGCCTTGTGCTGGCCCCTCCTCCCACGCCATCCCGGGCCAACCCCTCGCTCGACCTGGGTCGGTCGGTTTTGTGCCTTATCGGTCCCTTCGGTGATAGCTGACACCCACGCAGTGGCAAGCCATAGCCATAACCGGAACACCCCTCCTCTCCAATAAATTCGAGCCATATTTTGTTCCTCGATGCCCAAGACTATTTGAGTCTGGGAGTGTGATGACGTTGGTCGCGGCCCGGCAGGCAAGACAATGCCGGCGTTGACTGACAGCCCCACCCGACCAAGCAGAAAGGGAGACTGCCGGGCGGGACCGACTTGCGGACATGTTTTGAGTTTCACAAGAGGCAGGGAGGGCAGCTGTTCACATCGTATGACAATGGAGAGATAAGGCCGGTCCTGAAGGTGCCATACCCGGTACTATTTGACGGAATATTCCGTCCAGGCGTTGCTGTGAACATATCTTCTGAATTGATTTCTTACACAGCGCGTTGACAGCACACAATTAGTGCCGGGCCGGGCCGGCACAGTTCGTGGGATTGACGTGATGCAGCGCTCATGCATCAGTCTTGAGTCGAGGGAACTCAGGGAAGTGCGTGGCCCGGGAACCCTGAAAAATGCTGTCAAGGGCACTTACTCAACGAAACTCGTCCTTCTTCTTCAACCCACGCCAGGCGCCGTCACAGGCCCAGGGTCTAGCAGCCGGAAATCGTTTTCGGGATAAAACGCTGAATCGCTGCTTCTGTTTCCGCCGGGATTTTTGCTTGCGGGTTTGTTGCATCTCCGTGGGGTTGGTTCAGTCAGTCAGTTGGATCCGAAGGGGCAAGTGGGGTAACCCAGCGCACAGAAGCACTGCGGATTGCGGTGGTACCGTACCGTACAGTACAGAGCTTGCGGCTGTTGACAGGCCCGACACAGGCTGGCGCACAGGCCAGTTCCTCCCTCACCCCCCCAATGAGACCCTGGCCCAGAGGAGACCCGCCCGTCACGAAAGGTACAGCGGCGGACCTGGGACCGACATGGGGCAACCTCCCCCCCCAGCACAACGGCCCACGGCACACGGCAACTGTATCCAGCGAGACATTGAACGCGCCCGCGATTCGACCGTGACCTCGCATTGCGCCATGAAGACGACCGAATCCCGACATCTCTGAAGGATCCTCCCCCCCTGGGGATTCACGTTAATGCGTCGAGCGGGGAGCCGGAGGGCAAATCGAATGCGAACACCGGCACGCCTACGCCTGCGAGCGTCGAGTGCGTCAAGCGTGGAGGGCAAATGGCCGGGCCATCCACCATGCTGAGCGCCTCGGCGACACCCACCCAGCGATCTTATGTCCCCCAGCAGCCGCTACAGCAGCCGCCGCAGCCTGGTGGTGCTGCGAACCCGCGACCGAGCCTCGAACGCGATGGCCTGCAACCGCCTGCTGCCAATGGCGGTCGCAACCTCTCGGCATCCGCCGTGAGCTTTGCCTCGCGTGGCCCCTCGCTCACCCCCTCGCCCATGCCCGGCAGCTTTAGCTCCGAGCTTCGGAGTCAGATGAACGTCTCCCGTGCCGGCTCCCGACTCGACATGTTTCCTTCGCTCGAGAAGCTGGACGAGGACGATGGCCCGACCAACGAGAAGGCTCTCGCCAACCTGCGCGAGGCCCTCGGCCGCGAGATGAAGATCAAAGAGGGCAGCGAGAACATGTTGGAAGCGCTGAACTCTAAGAAGGCGAAGCAAACCAAGGAGCAGCGCCAGCGGGTCGAGGCCGAGCTGCAATCGTCCAACCTGCGCATCAAGGACCTGCGCCAGAAGATCACCGACGCCCAGCGGGTGAGGGCCGTGCCAACCACGCCGACAAGGACGAGGACAGACGGCGGCCTGTTTCCGGGTGCCAACGGAATGCGCTCACCTCCAAGCGCGTCCAGGAGCGGCGCCGGGTCCGACGCTGACGAGCCCACCGAGTCTCCAACCCTTGCCCTCACTGAGATCCTACAGGCTCTGGAAAGGACCGGTCAGGCCCCAGACTACTACGTTTCGAGGGCAAACAGCCTGGTCGATCTCTTCAAGCGGCATCCCACCCTCAAGTACGACTTGGTGTGGCCCGTCTTTGGCCTCCGGATGCAAGCCATGCTCTTGAGCGAAAGCCGCGAGGTGGTTGCCGCCAGCTACAGGATGATACGATACGCCATTTCGGACATTAACTCGCTCAGAAACATCCGTGCTCTCAATACCGATTATCTCGTCACATGGTACGGCTTTTCCCCCTTTCGAGGTAGAACTTGCAATTGCTTGTGCCAAGACTAACAAACTGTGCCAGGTCTCTGATCAAGGATCGTAAATCCGACGTCGAACGCGAGCAGGCTCTCAAGTTTGCACGTACCTTCCTTGATGTCAAGGATGGTGTCCGTGAGCTATCCAGAGCCGTCGTCAGGTCGATAGCCGCCGCGGCGGAGGAGCCCGAGGAACGCCTGCGGCCCATCTGCCTCGAGACGCTGGCCGAGATCCTGGTTCGTGACCCTCAGTTGTTAGTCGCTGCAGGCGGGATGGCCTCTCTGCACGAAGCGCTAGCAGACGGGTCATACAAGGCATCCGAGAGCCTGACGGCAGCTTTTCTCTACCTCCTCGATGCACCCCATCGAAGGAAGTACTTGCGTCCTGGGAACGAGCTGGAGATTCTCTTTACGGCTTTCACCGACGAGCTGTCGTCCAACGAGAGGTTTTTGAAGCAGAGCGTCAAGGCTGTAGCCTCGGCCCTACGGACCTGGTCCGGGCTTATGAGCCTGTCCATGTACAACTTTCGGGCCATCAAATCCATGATTACCAGCATGGTTTTGCAGACGGGGCCTATTCGGGAGACCATCATGGATCTGATCTTCTCTCTGCTCCGCATCAAGTCCCCAGCCTGGGCAACGTCATTCCTCGCCGGCCGCCGGCTCACCACCTATGGTCGCGTCACAAATCTCAAGGCCGCGAATGGGAAGAATCCGCAGCCCGACTACTTTGAGGAAGACGGAGGGGAGCAAAACTTCTTGGAGCACTACACAGCTCTTTTACTAGCCGTCTTCATCAAATCTGGCGTGATCCCGGCTCTTCTCCAGCTCACTCAGGACAACGAAAGCGCAACCCTCAGGCGGAAATCAACATTGTTGATAGGTGAGGTCTTGAGATTATCGAGCCGCCTGCTTCCGCCGTCTTGGAGCGGGGAACTTCAGTTGCTTCCCGAACTATTCAGTTCTGCGGCCCAGCTCAAGGAAAACAGCCACTTCGCTGCCACCGGAGTCATCTACCAGATTAGCAGTGTCAGCAAGACGCTCTTCAGATCATCCCCATCGGCGTACCTGCCCTCTGTACACCACCACATGGACCTCGGCGCCCTCGACGAGCATCCCAAAAACAACACGGCAACCAACTTTGACGACGGAATGTTCCGGCAGCTTCTGCTCGAATCAAACGTGCTCGGCAGCTCCAACTACACCAAGTGGAACTGGGACGTCATGCTGAGACTCATTGAAGGGCCGCTGACGAGCGGCAAAAGACTCGAGGAGGCCATCAAGGCGTCCAAGTTCATCAAACGCATCATGAGCTTTTACCGGCCCTTCAAGTACAAGTTCTCCGAGATCAAGAGCTCAAGAAACACTCAAAAGTACGTCCGGGCCGGGTGTTCCCTGATGCATGCTCTGCTCCAGAGCCCCGAGGGCGTCAAGTACCTGTCCGACAACAAACTGCTGCGTCAGGTTGCCGAGTGCTTGGCCCAGTGTGATCCCACAAGTGGTTTAACGGCCCAAGACCCCATGTTCTCCAAGGACCGTCTTGCCGACACCCTCTGCGGCGGCTACTTCCCCATGCTCGGCACCTTGACCGGCGATGTCAAGGGCATGCAGATGCTCGACAGGTGGCGCATCTTCAACATGATGTACCGCATTCTCGACCTGAAGCAGCGACCGGACCTCATCAAACTCATGCTGGCCAACTTTGACTACTCGCTTCAGGGGCATCCGCGAGTGCTCTTGTCCAAGGCTTTGACAGCCGGCACCAAGGACATTAGAATCTACGCAACTAATGCCCTGCGCAAGTACGCGACACGCCCGCGTATGGGTTTCCAGGGCCAGGAGCCCGTCGATTCTAAGTGGGCCATCCAACTTCTCGTGACACAATTGTACGACCCGGAAGTGGAAGTCTGCGCGACTGCTGTCAAGATCCTCGAAAAGGCCTGCAACACAAGGAACTACCTCGAGTACATTGTCGAATGCCGGCCAGCGCTGGATCACCTGGGTGAGATAGGAGCTCCCCTTCTCCTGCGCTTCCTCTCGACATCGATTGGCTACCACTATCTTGACGGCCTGGACTACATCAGCAACGAGATGGACGACTGGTTTCTGGGCCGGAACGACTCGTACGTCAGCGTCATCGAGGCCAGCCTCGCGCGCTCGTTTATGGACCACCAAGACGACCACACGAACCGGATCAGCGTCTTCGACGAGCAGCAGGAGATGGAAGCCGACAATCACGTCCCGCCCCATTTCTACCGCGAGCTCACACGAACCCAGGAAGGGTGCAAGCTGCTCAGCGACAAGGGCCACTTCAACGAATTCGCCGCCACGATCCGCGAGCACGGGATGCAATCGGACGACCCAGAGCTGATGGTCAAGGTCAAGGGCTGCCTCTGGGCCGTCGGCAACGTCGGCTCGATGGAGCTGGGCGCGCCGTTCCTCGAGTCGTGCGACGTGGTTGAGCAGATCGTCAAGATTGCCCAGAACCACGAGGTCATGAGCCTGCGCGGCACCGCCTTCTTCGTCCTGGGCCTTATCTCGCGCTCCATCCACGGCCTCGAGATCCTGTCAGAAAACGGCTGGGACTCCAACACCAACATCCTCGGCCATTCCCTCGGCTTGTGCATCCCCTCGGACCTCTCCCAGCTCTTCTCCCTCCACCCGTGGCGCCACACCCCCGTCACCGCCATTGAACTCCCCGACACCCAAAAAACAGAAACCACCAAGCTCCCCGCCGTGCCCTCCCGCCCGCGCTCGCAGTCCCTCATCAAAGCCCTGCAGGAGGCCGAAGACGAAGCCGCCGCGACGGGCGTGGGGCCCGCACCGGGCACCCTGCTCGCGCCGCGTGTCGAGCTCGACCCGGATCCGACCAACCAGCGCATCCTGGAGCTGGTCATCGACATGTCCAACATGGTGCTGTACCGGCGCGCGCGCAGCGAGATGATGCAGATCAAGATGCGCAAGGCCGCGGCGGGGTTCGCGCAGCCCGGGCTGTTCCGCAAGGTCATGTCGCTGCTCGAGTGTCACCACTATCGCCTGGCGGACCGGAATATGATTGTGGGCTTGTTCGAGAAGAGCGTGCTCCGCGCGGTGGTGTATGGGGAGGATGAGAGTGGGAGTGAGGCTGGGAGTGACGAGGTCGGGAGCGAGGACGAGGAAGAGGAGGGGCGGCAGGGCGTGGCTGTCAGTCGTGGGCAGAAAGATAGTGAGAGTGAGAGTGAGGACGACGAAGAGGATGAGGACGACGAGGACGAAGACGAGGACGAGGATGAAGATGAGGATGGGGATGAGGGTGCCGAGAGCTCTGGTGATGAGCAACGGACGGAGCGACAGAGGAGTGTGAGTGACCCGGCTGATGTGGGAAGGAGGCATGGGTTGAAGAGAGTGTTTGGTCGGTAACAGAACGGACGACTTGGTGCGTGGTGTGTTTTCTTGTTTCTGGGCGTCAACGAGAGGGTGTGGGACGCGGCACGGGGTTACGGCTGGAGACACATGTTGGCGTCGGTTGTATTTCTACAAAAGTAGGCGGCAACACAGTGGGCGAAAGGGGAGCAGAGGCGGTCGGTCACGGTTATGGCGGGCGGACTTGCATATCGGGCGGATGGAGGCCGGGCTGGTTGACGAGGAACGGGAACGGGATACCTTAGGCGTTTGAGCACTTTCTTTACCTGGGATTTTTGGCCCATCTGGATGTACAGTGTTTTGGACCCGTGAAGGAGCCGCAGTGAAGTTCAAGATCTCCGAGGAGTGCCCCCATCTCCATCCCGAGTTGCTATTGCTAAATGTTCTGCGCAACCCCACAATTCGCCCCCCACTCCGCAACATTTCTCGGGTTTCTTTCGACTTGTTGAGACAGGAGGAGTGAGGGACTTAGTGATAGTTTGTTGCACTTTGTCTTGCATCAACACTGACAGCTACACAAGCGGCAGATTTCAGCATTTTGTTCAAGATGGGTCCTGGAAGGGTGTTGGTAATTGCCGGCTCTGACAGCTCTGGCGGAGCGTATGTTGCCCCTCTCCCACCCGCAGTTTGTCTTTTCAGATTCAGGAATTATGAGTGAGTGTGTGTGGGTGTGAGACTTACACAATGTATTTTACAGCGGCCTCGAAGCTGACCAAAAGGTCATTGCCGCGCATGGCTGCTATGCCATGACGGCAACGACAGCCCTCACGGCGCAGAACACCAAGGGAGTCTATGGCATCCACCTCGTACCGCCCGAGTTTTTGAGACAACAGATCGACGCCGTCATTGAGGATGTCGGCGTGGACGTAGTCAAGACAGGTTTCAACTCCTCTCCCTAACCACTCACTCACCATTCCGGCAACCTACATGCTAACTCCTATTAACCCGATACAGGCATGCTCGGCTCGGCAGAAGCAATCGTCGCCATCGCCGACGCCCTCACTCACCACAAAGTTTCCACCGTAGTCATCGACCCCGTACGTTACCTCCCTTTTTCCATCTTTACAACAGTGATGCTAACTAACGCCCTCGCAGGTAATGATAGCCACAACAGGCGCCCAACTCCTGCCCCCCTCGACGCTCCACCTCCTGCAAACCCACCTCCTCCCGCTCGCAACCATCGTCACGCCCAACGTCCCCGAGGCGCTGCGCCTGCTTGAGTCCACAACCGCCGGCGTCGAGCACAGCAGCGTGCCTCGCGAGGTGCGCACGGCAGATGACCTCGAGGCGATCGCGCGCGCGATACGGGCGCTCGGGTCGCGGTGGGTGCTTGTCAAGGGCGGGCATTGTCCGTTTGGGAAGGATGGGGTGGCTGTGGAGGAGGAGGAGGGGAGGGAGAGGGTTGTGGATGTGTTGGTTGGTGAGGAAGGGGGCGAGGAGGTGGTGGTGAGGATGGAGACGGGGTATTGTAGGACGAGGCATACACATGGAACGGGGTGTTCTTTGGCTTGTGAGTTTTTTCTTCCCTTCTCCTTTTATTTTGTTTGTTTTCACACTCTCTGTTTTTCTCTTGAGTCGATGGGGTCTGGGATGGGGATGGCGTTGACTTGGCTGGCAGCGGCGATTGCGTCCAACTTGGCAAAGGGGATGGAGATGCCGGCCTCGGTGAAGGCAGCGTGTCGGTATGTCCAGGCGGGTATCAGGACTGCGCCAGGACTGGGTGGAGGCAACGGGCCGTTGAATCACTTTCACTCGGTTTATTCCCTTCCGTTTTCGCCGTATGGAGTCCCTCCTGCTTCCTCGCTCATCCTCATGTTTTGGCTGATTTATCTTCTAGTGGCCACTTTATCGACTACTTCCTGGAGCGGCCTGATGTCGCCCCTGTCTGGGAGAAGTTCGTCAGCCACCCGTTTGTGCTGGCCATGGGCGACGGAACGCTGCCCCTGGAGTCGTTCAAGGGGTATCTGATTCAGGACTACATCTATCTTGTGGGTGGCTTTCTTTTGGCTACAGGTGGCCCTTTGCTGACCCGGACAGATGCATTTCGCCCGAGCAAACGCGCTGGCCTCGTACAAGGCCGGCTCAATAAAGGACATTGCTGCAGTGAGTAATGATATTCTCACATTTCTGGGGCGCAGAAGAGTTGAGTTTATCTGTGACAGTCCGCCGGCATCGTCACACACATATTCCGCGAGATGGAGCTACACATTGGCTACTGCGAGGGCTTTGGCATTACCAAGGAGGAGATGGAGAGCACCGAGGAGAACGAAGGCAAGTAGCTTCCCTTCCCCTGGCCTTTGCACAACGAGCAGACGGACACGGAACTGACACGACACAGCCTGCACGGCATACACCAGGTGCCCGGCCGCTGAGCGTCAACCACTGCTGAATATCGCTGACTGAAGGGCAGATACGTTCTTGACATTGGCCTGTCCCAGGACTGGCTGGCCCTCCAGGTTGCCATGGCGCCCTGCCTCCTCGGATACGGCGTCATTGCCAAGCAGCTGCACGCCGACCCGAGATCCAAGCGAGAGGGCAACATGTACTGGCCCTGGATCGAGAACTACGTCGCCGAGGACTATGCCTCAGCCGTCAAGACTGGCTCTGGTGAGTGGGAGAGAGAGCAATGAGTGGCTGCAACCCATGGCACGGCGGATGTGGATGCGGATGCGGATGCGGATGCGGATGCTGACTGCGGACGACAAAGAACTGCTGGAGAGGCATGCGGTGCTCCAGAGCCCGTCGCGGATAGAAGAGCTGGCCAAGGTCTTTATTCACGCTACAAAGGTCAGTTGCCCAACATTCGGGAAAACGCAGTCGTTTGCTGACGGTGTGCAGATGGAGATTGGATTCTGGGAGATGTACGCTTCCAGTTGAACTCAAGTTGGGTTCTAGGAAGAGCTGCATCGTAGGTACCTAGTAGCGTTAGACATAGAAGGGAAAAGTGTTTTTTTTTTTTTTTTGAATCTTTCTTCCCCCTTTCTCTTCTCCTGGGTTGCAGATGCATCCTTCATTTGATGCTTCTGCGTTGGAAAGAGGCTCTGGGTCAAGCCTGAAATTGGTGCAATTCATGCATTGCTGCCTCAGGCATCAAATTCTCGGGATCCACCTTCCCACGCGCCTTTCAGCGCGCTGGCAGGCCTGCCTGGCGCTGACAGGGAGGCTGCCTGCAAAATATTTTCCTGGGCGCGCAGGCTGCGGTGCCCAGCATAATCCAGGGCGCTGAAAATTTCTTGGGGGCGATTTTCTCGATTCCTTTCCTGCCCGACAAAGATTTTCGCCTCGATGAAAACTTCACCTTGCATCCTCCATCTCCATCTTCCTCCCTCAAATAATCTCTGCCCATCAACGAGGTGCAACTCCGCTCATTTATTTCGAGCGCGGCATTAGAATCTGACCTGAACCGCGACACATTTCTGCCTCTGGCGTGTCGCTTCCCTTTGATCAACTCGGCCTTCTCCTGCAGGCCGTTTCATCACTCCCACGCCTTCCTCCAACGCGCCACAATCGGCTTTTTATCAACGAGCCAGCAGCGCGTCAGTCTCGACATTACCTCGACTCTCAGAACTCCTTGATCGCGAACATGTCTTCCTACGGTGGTGGTTACGGCTCCCGCGGCGGCGGCGGCGGTGGTTACTCGGGCGGCTATGATCGCAACGGCGGCGGCGGCGGCGGTTATTCCAACGGTTACTCCGGAGGGTATGTCACAATTTTTTTTTTTCATCACAAACTCACAACCATCCCACAACCATCAAAACCTGAGAACCATTCTCTTTCCCTACCAAATCTCAACGTCCTTGCTCATCGCTTCAATGTCCACTTGCTAACCTTTATCTCCGCGACAGTGGCTCTAATGGTTATTCCGGCGGCGGCGGTGGTGGTTACGGTGGTGGTGGTGGCGGCGGCTACGGAGGTGGTGGTGGATATGGCGGCGGCGGCGGCGGCGGCTTTGGTGGCGGCGGTGGTGATCGCATGTCCAACCTCGGCGCCGGCCTGCAGAAGCAGAACTGGGACCTGGACACGCTTCCCAAGTTTGAGAAGTCGTTCTACCAGGAGCATCCCAACGTCAGCAGCCGCTCGCCGGCCGAGGTCGAGAAGTTCCGTCGCGACCACGCCATCACCATTGCCGGTCACGATGTCCCCAAGCCCGTCGAGACTTTCGACGAGGCTGGCTTCCCCCGCTACGTCATGGACGAGGTGAAGGCCCAGGGTTTCCCCGCGCCGACTGCCATTCAGTCTCAGGGCTGGCCCATGGCGCTCTCTGGACGCGATGTTGTCGGTATCGCCGAGACCGGCTCTGGCAAGACCCTGACCTACTGCCTTCCGGCCATCGTCCACATCAACGCCCAGCCTCTCCTTGCTCCCGGCGACGGCCCCATCGTCTTGGTCCTCGCACCCACTCGTGAGCTGGCTGTCCAGATCCAGCAGGAAATCACAAAGTTCGGCAAGTCCTCTCGGATTCGCAACACCTGCGTCTATGGCGGTGTCCCCAAGGGCCCCCAAATTCGGGATCTTCAGCGCGGCGTCGAGGTGTGTATTGCCACCCCGGGTCGTTTGATCGATATGCTCGAGTCGGGTAAGACGAACCTGCGCCGCGTCACATATCTCGTTCTCGACGAGGCCGACCGCATGCTTGACATGGGTTTCGAGCCCCAAATTCGCAAGATCATCGGCCAGATCCGGCCCGACCGCCAGACTTGCATGTGGTCCGCCACCTGGCCCAAGGAGGTCCGCGCCCTGGCTTCCGACTTCCAAACCGACTTCATTCAGGTCAACATCGGCTCCATGGATCTGGCTGCCAACCACCGCATCACCCAGATTGTCGAGGTTGTGTCCGAGAGCGAGAAGCGCGACAAGATGATCAAGCACCTTGAGAAGGTCATGGAGGACAAGGAAGCCCAGAACAAGATCCTCATCTTCACGGGCACCAAGCGTGTGGCGGACGAAATCACTCGCTTCCTTCGCCAGGACGGCTGGCCGGCGCTTTGTAAGTTGGATTCGCTTCTCAAAATCTGTCGTACCACGTTTGCTAACAGCTTTCTCCAGCCATCCACGGTGACAAGCAGCAGAACGAGCGTGACTGGGTCCTGGACCAGTTCAAGACCGGCAAGAGCCCCATCATGGTCGCCACCGACGTTGCGTCGCGTGGTATCGGTATGTCTCCCCTTACCCCAGCCCCCGCAAACCCCACGCCCGCCTTTGGGCGACCTTCCAGCATCGAAGTGTGCTGTGCTTTACTCTTGTGTTTAGGGGCTCTCTTGATTGCGCGAACTTGCCTGACCTTGTGTCAACACGGTCTCCCTGCGCGGAGTCTTGGATTCGTGACGTAGTAGAGACGTCGCTCTCGATGCTACGCCGTAATGCTTCTCTTGTACCGTTTCTCTCTTGCCGTGGTACAAGCGTGGAGTAGGCATTTCTTGACCTTGATCAAGCTTGTCTCCAAGATTCCCAAAGGCCCGAGGACCTGGAGCTGTGGATTTCCCACCGGCATCTTCATCGCAACGGACAGCCCATTTTCCAAGGAGAGAAGTACAGCCATCAAGGATCACGAAACATACTTAGCTATCCGTGTCATCCGCCACCCCTTCATGCTGGAACGGTGCTTGCACCCAACCTGCTCGCTCCTGCTAACCATTTCCTTGTTTCAAGATGTGCGCAACATTACTCACGTGCTCAACTATGACTACCCCAACAACTCGGAGGACTATATCCACCGTATTGGCAGAACTGGCCGTGCCGGCGCTAATGGCACAGCCATCACCTTCTTCACCACTGACAGTACGTGTCTCCCAATCCCATCTATTTGACTGACCGGCGTGCTGACATGCATCCAGATGCTAAGCAGGCTCGTGACCTCGTTGGTGTCCTCCAGGAGGCGAAGCAGCACATTGACCCTCGCTTGGCCGAGATGGTTCGGTACGGCGGTGGTGGCGGTGGCGGCCGTTATGGCGGCTACCGTGGCCGCGGCGGCGGCGGTTTCCGTGGCGGTAAGTGCGAAACCCTTGATTCTTGAGGCGCTGGGAGAACTTGTGCTGACCGTTGCTTAAATAGGACGCACCCAAGGCGCTAATGGCGCCAATGCGATGCCCGTCGGCGGCCGTCGGTGGTAGATGACCTTCCATCGCGCTGGACATCACCCAGATCCTTTCATAACTGGTTTTTCGACCAGTGACATCCCGCATTCGGATAACACGGCGTTTCGCGTAGAGGGTTCGGCTTAGAGGTCGGTTCGCGGCTTATTGCCGCTGGTTGTGTCATTTTTCTGCTTTACACTGGCTGGAGGAGTGGTGTGACTCCCTTTTCGTCGTTGCGATTCCGCCCTCGACAGAACTCGCGACACGGGAAGAGCTCACAGACAGGATCCTCCATCTCACGTCGTCAACGCTTACAGGCCTTCAACATCCATTGGTCGGTCGTCAAAACTCTGTGTCGACCCGTTCCTCTGGATGGGGGCGACTTGATATCTCCACCAGCCACCGCATTGCTGCTTTCTTTCACTAGTCTCTACGCTTCCTCACTATCGCAGGGCTCGACCGTAGATTTAGCGGGGAGAAGGTTCTTGTGGACTGGCCGAGATATGAAGGCAGCCCAACAGCCTTTGCTGCTTGCTGCGCCCCTGACGGCGTCGGCAAGCAGGTGTTTTATGTATTTAATCCAGGGGAAAAGCGAATACCATCTTGATAGAACTATTTCAGACTCGGGGTACTGTCTGTGCTGTTGATACCTATGATCTTGGTCTGGACCTGCTTGTCTTGCAGTCCGTTCACGAGGACCCCTTGGCTCGACTTCCAGTGGCCTACGCGCCGTCCAAAAAAAAAAAAAAAAAAAAAAAAAACTTGCAGGAAAAACTGGTTGGGAAACCCGTGTGTCTGTGAGCCTTGCTCGTTCTAGAACTTCATTCTCGGCCCGGCTTTCGGTGTGCTGTGTGTCTTTCCCCTCATACACAAAGAGCAACCTTGCCTGCTCGGTTGCCCTTGAATAACAAATATCTCCGGCTCGTAAAACCACCACTCACAGCCCGTCCCATGGTTGTGGGAAGTCAGACTCTGGGAGGAGGCAAGGAACCCCCCTGCCCGGTTTAAAAACCCGCGGTTATGCCCAGCCGGCCTGGCTGGCCATGGCCATGGCCAAGGAGGGGGGGGGGGCGGAATTTCCGTGCCCCTTTTTTCCGTTCTTTCCCATTTTTGCTTACTCATTTTGGGAGGGGGAAGGGGAATCTTACATGATGGAAATGTGGTTGTGTCCACTGTCCACTCGCGAGAATTCCGTCACTGGGGTGTCGGTTTGTTTGTCCGGGGTATCCCCAGCTCTGCTTTTCTTCACTTTGGCGGTCCGTCCGCGCAAAAAGGGCATGAGTTTCGGGGGAGGAGTTGGAAAAGTGGATACGATTTGGGTGGATTTGTTCCTGTTCTGGGTCTCGGGGCCGTTGTGCTGTGGTCCGTTATCGGCTGCGCTTTGCTCTTCTTGGGCTGGTGGTGGTCTGGTCTCGGGGATAAAGGAGGGTACTTGGCATGTCCTGGCCGGCGGCGGGTTGCTGTTTTTGGGTATTTTTGGTTTCCCGGGGAGGAGCAGGATATATCCCTGGCCGCCGCGAGGTTGTGTCGTTCTAACTAGTTGGCCCTGTGAACGTATGACAGCGGTTCGCGGTCTTGAAAAGAGAAGGGGAGTTGCTTGTTGAAGAGAAAGGGTATGTCATGGTTTGGAGCGGGATGGAGGTTTTCGGGTGGGGGGTTCGGGTTTGCGGCCCGAACATGTTTGTGCCTTGCCTGTCTTTTGTTGATCTCGACATGCCTGATGGGTTTGTGGTTTGAATTTCCATGAGTCTGGACTGGTACCGCCCCCTCAGATGGTTAGGAACGGTGGGGGCTGTCGGCGGTCGGGGGGTTTAAGATCCCGAGGAGAAGCCATGGGTCTCACAGTATGCAGGGCCAGCAGCTCCTCACCACCAACTCTCAGCGTGATCGCGGCAAGGTTGCTGTGTAGCCAGAGAGTGTCTCCTCGGCCTCTTCCGTACCGAGTGTTCTCGTATAACTTTGTAGTCATGACGTGAAGATCGACGGATGGATCCTTGGTTCTTACGTTCAACGCCGGTTGATGGATATCATGGAGAACCTCCTCCACAACACAGAGCAAAAAAAGGGCGGATCCGTCCACGGGTTGTTACCGCGCTTGTCTAGTCTAGTGGATAACGTTGTGTGTTAAACGGGCCCCCACCCTCCTTCTCCTCCTGCACGCATCTCAACCCAACCTGCTGCCTGACTGCCATCCGAGAGGGAGAGGTGCCTGGCTTGACATCCAAGTCATCGGTCCGCAGCAGAGGGATTGCTACACAAATGGGTGGCTAGCCGCCCACATGCCCGGTTGACAGACAGCAGTGAGGGGTGGTGTGTTTTGTAATCACTCGGCCGAGTAATCTTGCCGAATATGCAGCGCGTTGACCGTGATGCCCCCTCTTTGGTCGGACTCGGCCGGAAGTCTGACCAGGGAACTGCGCATCCAACCCCAACGTTCTCGCCTCTCCCCTCTTCCTTTGATCCGCTGACATTGTGCACAAATCGACGCATTGCCGAGGAGCACGAATAGCGGAAGAGACGCGCTCCAATACTTACGTGAAGCCTTGAGGCTTCCCAGGAGCTCTGGCATTGATGTCTGGGCTCGAACCACAAGCAGTGGGTTCTTCAGCGTCCAGTTTCTGTTAGTTACCCGGAATTACCATGAAGCTAGTCTAGTGGCGCTGGGGAGGGGAACGGTGCCTCGCGTACGTTACATGGATTCCCCTTCTTCGCGGCCTCGAGAATGCCAGCGAAGCAAGCCAGCCTGAGCCAGCCTTCCTGTCAACGGTCACAGCACCGAGCGGACTCTCAACCTAGCGCGGCTGTCCCCTGTATCCCCAGCATTTCCAGCACGCGCACGGTGTGTGCTTGCATGAAGGATGCCACCGCCAACACCGGTGGGCCGGGCCCGATGTGCGGGAGGGACCACGGATGTTGCGGGACAGAACCTACTGTAGTACACGCGCGCTGCGCAGGTCCTGTGCTTGGTGGAGGGTGTTCGAGAAGGGAACAAGCAAGACGCTAGAAAGCAGCCATCTGAGCCTGTCTCATGCATGCCAGCGCCCCCGTCTCTTTTCGTCAAGGCTTGACAGAGGGCCTTACCGCATCCGACGGCGCGATATCTGATTCCGCGCTAGCCTCTCGGGCTGCTCCTGGGGTGGCTGCTGGTGGTGGAGCGGGTGAAGGTGTGGAGGAAGCGAGGCTGTCTGCATCACCCCCTCGCTCGCCAAGGCGAGGTCCATGCCGAGTTGGCGTTGTGTTGATTCGCAGGTTGGTGGTGCGAGTCTTCATGGAGAAGCGCGCTCGCTGGGGGACTCCCGATGCTTGTCTTGCGGAATGGCTCCGTGGGGATGTTGGCTCGGCTAACCATCTCATGCACGAGTGTTCCAAAGCGAACGCAGGCCCACATCCGACCAGCTCCATCACAGAACCACATGGACGAGCTGAAGGCTGATATGTCCGGTAGTTATTGGCTGATCTGGCGTCGCCACGGCCGCCGTGGCGCAAGACATGGCAGGAAACCGGGAAATACGCGGGAACAAAGCCCGGAGTATTCCCCGGGTCGGTTGGCGAACAGGCGGGTGCCCGTGGTTCATCGGTGCAGCAATGCGTGCGAGGCAGCTGGCTGCTTCCTCAAGACGCGCGGGCGGGAATGGTTGCATCATGTCGACACTAGGATCTTACGCTACTGGGACAACACGTGCTTGACAAGATCGCGCACTGCTGGGGGCCAAACCTCTCTGGGGGCCAAACCTTTGGCGAGCGCGGCGAGGCGACGGCGGTCGCAATTTCCGCCCTGTTGGATGCTGGTTCATGTCGGTGGTCCTCGGCGGTGCGGCGCTCTGCCGGGCTTCGGATTCGTTCTCGGGGAGCGTTCCGCTGGGCGAACGGCCGTCTCGATGAGCCCCCCGCGACGCCTGTCTGCCCATCGCAGCTGACGCCTGACCGTGACAGCTTACATGGGCAAGCGACAGGATGCACTGGCGCCATGTCTCGCCCAGTTCCGTCCACCGCATCTCGTTGCTGTTCCTGTGGGCGGCCTCGGCGGCCCAGCACACGGCTGCGGCGGCGGCGGGGACGTCGAGGATGATCGTGTCTCCAGCTGCGCGGTGGAGCTCTCGGCCCTCGTCCCTCGTCCCTCGTCGTCGAGGTTGGGCTGCTCGGGCTGGATGGACGGTGGTGGCCCTGGAGGGCGGTGAAGAAGAGGCGCGGTCCATGATCAGATGTCCCAAAATCGTTCAAGCAAGCGAGGGAGGTGGACCCAGGGTGGTGCGTGATGGCGCCCTTCGCCCAGGGCGTCGAATCAAGCGCTGTGCCGCTGCTCCGCAAAGTCCCAGGCCCGGGATGGCCCTTGTTGCCGGGGCTGGTGCTGGTTTGCGGCAGAGGGCCATTGTACCATGGCCTCCGGCAGGCAGGCGGGGGTTGAGCCACAGCACTCGTTGGCACAATCCCCCTTCCACATCGAGTCGGGCTGTTGGAGAATGCTGCGTCAATGCGTCACAGGGTCCCCCCAAAGATGGCTGCGACGCATCGTGATGCCTTCCGCCCATGCAGAAAACATACGAATGCGAGCGGCTGGTTGCCGAAAATGCCGAAATGGCCCTTTCCTTCTGCTTACACGTATCACGTGCAGTTCGGCAGCTGCAGGCGCGGAGTTGCACGAAATTCTTACAGAACACAGAGCACGGCGTATTCTGTGTCGATGACAGAAACGGCTCTGTCCAGCTATTTCCATGGCGAGCAGCAGCCGTCAACGAGTCTTCAAAACAAGCGTCTGCAGAATACTCAATAGGTATTTTGTACAGAAGTACTCTTTACAGAACACAAAACACGGAAATACACAGAGGACAAGACCCAGGTTTCGATTGACGCAATCGCGGCGCGCACAGGTTGTTTGAGCATGAGGCGGCGATAAGACCCAAAGAGGACAGGGGCTCGTCGCGATGGGCTGGTCTGGTAATATTGAAATCCAGTACGCCGATGCGACCATAACATTCTGTTTTTGGACACAAATTCGTAATCTAGGTACGCTACCTGACGTCCCTGGACCCGGCATTCCGTTCTGGGCCAGCCGTGCCGCCTCCCCCCCCAGCGTGGCGGGTACGGAGAAGCGGGTCCCCCTCTTCGTCGGTGGAACACCATCCGTGTCCCGAGGCGCGAGGCAGCGCACAGTACAGAATACGGAGTACCAATTGCGACCTGGAAATGCATTCCGCATCCAAACGTGGGGTCGCCAATTCGCAACATCGCTGCCAGATATCCGTCCCATTCCAGCGCCCGTCATGTGGCCCGCCGGCTACCCGGCTGCCACGGTCATACAGTGTACTGCTGCACTCTGGACCACTCGCCGTTCACCGCAACATGCCCTGTCATGTGCAAAATGCGCAATGTCCAGACTCGGCCGAATTGCCGCCTCATCCAATCACGGCCCTATCAGAGCAGTCCATCGTGCTGCAGCCACAAGGGGCAACAGGTGCGCGTTCTCTGCCGCTTTGGCAGGGGCTCAGGTTGGAGGGTGTGGGGGGAGAGGGGGGGAGGAGGCTCGGAGGCTGGTGTGAATCGGCTGGTCTTTCTGGCTGTCCAGGGCAGCGAATATTGGACAGGTCCTTCTGGGCTGTCCACTCCACTCGCTGAAGTGATGGCCACCAAAGAGCAATTGTTTCGGCCCTTATGCAAATGGCCGCCAATCAGAAATGCCGAGCATCTGACCTTCCTCAGAAGCAGTCTCTCCTCTCCCATGGCTGCTGACGAATCGGTTTCATTGCCAGTATCGGGCATCAGGTCCCTGCGGGCTCCGAGTCGTCGACGCTCGTTTGCGTCGAGCGAACATCTTGGCTTTTTCAGGAGCATCGTCTCCGGTTGCCCAGTTCCCTGTACCGCTGAGCTTGTCCGCGGCCTGTCTTGTGAGTCTGACTTTTGAGACATGGACTCGGTGATCCTGAACAAAGCTCAGGAGGCCGCTGACGTTACCGTAACGTTATACATACGGAGTAACCTTTGACGTTATTAATGTCCCCGAGTCCCCAACGATCAGCTTTCTGTGTCTGTGGGCATGTCGTGTACACGTGGCGGGGTTGCTGCAACCCGGGTCGGTGACACAAGGGGTCCGACACCACAGCTCGGCAGGAATACCACAGTTCCTCCACGTGTATTCTGTATTCTGTACAGAATTGTATGCTCGTCCCAACTCCCAGAGCGACCGTTGGCCAAGTTCCCTCCTGCACAGGTCGCGCAACGGCTTGTCTCCCATTGGCCGGGCGTTAGGTTGTTCGGATTCGGATGTCGAAAGGAATCCTTCGTGGCCTTCCACGGAGCATAGCGTAATCCGATTACACAGTACAGATTCTGTACCAGAACTACTGTACCAATTCAGCTTGTTCACGGTGTGGGTGGTGGCGTGCTGCGCCCCTCCAAGACATCCCCCCGTCGCGCCGATTTTAGTGCACCCGAACCTTCGGGTCCCCAAGAAACGACCATCAGAGGACGGGCTTGTTTGGACGGTTAGCCTCTCTCCGACATTTCGGGTCGCACTAAAAGTAGCGAGAACCTCGTGGGTGCGACTTGTCATGTTTGATGATGCGCGCTCGGCTCAACATGCCGAAGGAGACGCGGGTGCGGTTTCGAAAGCTGGATTCCGCTGCCCGCACTTTTCCCATGGCAGCAAATCAGGCGCGCATCTTCTCAAGGAACTCCAAATGCAATGCGCCTTGCATGGACACGGAACCTGGCGTTTGGTCCTGCCCGGTATCAGTAATTGAAAAGAGCGCCTTCCCCCCCCTTTTTTTTTGTGTGGCTGAATCGGCAGACCAGGGACAGCAAGTCGCAGGCGGGACGGAAGCTAAAATCACGGTGGCCTGGGAGAAACTGGGCCCCTGACTGCCGATCACCTTCGCTGGGGCTCGCAGTTGGAGGCTGTTTTAAGCTCATGACGGCGCCAGACAAGACTGGTTTCGCAAGAACGCCGCCAGTTCCATCCGGCTCCAGTTCGGCCCAACTCTCCCCAGATTCTCGGGATCCAAGCCCCAACACCAAGCGCCAACGAATTTAGTCTCGCCGCATTGTCCTCGGACTAAACTTTAATTCAACCGTACATCGCTTGACTCGCGTTTGTTCGTGGTTTCCAACATCCAACATCCTGCCACTACTGTGTGCATACTCCAGTACTCCGTACGTAGCACTGCACCCCCTCGGAAACACGGAGGAAACAATAGCCGAACGATAACTGCAATCCGCGGTCTCTGTCTGTCGCTTCCACCTCCTGACCCTCGAGCCGCGATTCGACTGGCCCCTGGCGTCCTTGGAGTGCGACGCCGCGGCCGCACCCAGCCGTCGCGGTTTTGCCTCCCTCTTTCCTCTCCTCCGGGAGAATATGACTGCCCTCAAGCTGCCTCTCGTCCGTCAACAACGGGGCCGGTCTGGGTCGTTCTGGGTTGGGAGAAGGCAGATGCAGCCAATGAGCCCTGAATCCGAAGTGCCTAGGCAATTACCACATGGAAACAAGGGTAGGCCGCGTCCGAGCCGTTGTTGTGAGCCAACCCCCACCACCTGTCCCCAACTTCGACCGCCGTCCGGAAACAACCCGTTTTTTTTATGCTGGGATCCTTGGCGCCCTGAGCACCCGCATCTCTGCATCTCTTGGAATCCCGGTCGGTCGCGCGCCCTTCAGGCAGGGCCCAGCCAGCCGCGCACCGGGTTGGACCCCAAAGATTGGCCGCCCCAGTGGCTCGCCGCACTGTGTCGCAAACCATGTGCGGCCCACCAGCTTTTCCGGGATCCCCAGACACCAGAAAGTCCCTCCCCACTTGTTGCGACTCCAAGCACAACATCAACCGAAGCCCTCGCAACCGCAAGCCGCCAGAGCGCATTTTGTCGCCCCTTGGCCGAGCGAGATCGCTTTGGATCGGTGGCAGGGAAATATCAGACTGAACCCAACAGGCGCTAAAATACTCGCAGGAATGCTCGCGAGGATCTTACTCAGCGAACAGTCTTCGCAAGACCACGAATAATTCCGGCCTTCTTTTTCAATCCTGCTGCTGTCTGGAGCATCCTGGCGTGTGGCACCCCCTGTTGGTGTCTGCCCTTGAGGGCGGCCCCGGCCCAGGCCAGCCCGACTCCATCGAGGACTCCACAGAATGCAACACTCGTCCCATTGTGTTTCCTGGTGTGCCAGCCAGTCATTTCGCTCTGATCCCCTCCCTCCCCCCTCGCCACCTCTCCCCAGCTCCCACACGCTGCCACTCAGAACTTTTCTTCCCTATGGCTTGGGGGTGAAGGCGCAGGATCAGGCGCACGGCCCGGCGCAGCAGCAGAGAGACAGACTCCTTTTGGCGACGTGCTTGCCCTTTCGCAAGGATCGGAGGCAGAGAACACAACCCGCCGCCCGCCCCAGGCCAACGTTATCATGATGGACGCGCCGGATTTCCGTGCCGTTCGAGTGCCCGCAAGCTGGACACAGCACCAAAGCGAGTGGGCACTCGCTCAGCTCGACGTGGCCCGCCGCCGCCGCCGCCGCTCGGCACTTGCACGGCGCTGCGCAGGATGCGCCGCTGCCAAAAGCTGCCTCTCCTCTCCTGCTCCTGCTCCTCCCTCGCCTTTGCTGCCCAGAATGCTGCATCAGGTCAGCCAGCGCGAGGTTCGCGCGCGAGTCATAACAGAGCGTCAGTGCAGATGTGGGGAATTGGGCCGGGGCAGCTGGCCACACCTCTGGTCACCACGCTCCACCTGCTGGTGGGTGGCGTCGCACCGACGGACCACCCCTGCTGAGATTTTACCAGCAGATCCAATGGGCTAACGCGTTTTGGCCACCCCACCGCTTCGAAGCCGAACAGAAACTCCGCAGCTGGGAGCAGATAAAACAGGGGGGAAAGGGGGAAAGCGAACTTCCATCGCGTGCTGTGTGCAGATTATTGTCGGGCCGGGAATCCAATGCCGCGACCACGTCCGCCTATCTCATGGCCACGCGCTTCCACAGGTCCAGAATACACAGCACACAGGGAGTCCATGCCGGCCGTGGGTGTCATTCGCAGCGGCCAGGGTCAGCTCGGCGTGGGTTCCAAGTCTGGGAAACCAGCGGGGCGGGAGCAGATCAGCTGTGGGGTTGCCCAAACACGTTAGATTATTTCCCGCTTGCGAGGCCGACCAAGTTGCGCCATTGGGTCTTCAGCAATTCCCAGTCGCATGGGTGCACCCCATTTTGCTTCCGAGGGCCCGGGTTGTGCTTGATACGCCATCATTCATAACTTTACTAGCTCGGTATCAATCACGTAACAGTCAAGCATACCGCCTGGTCTGGCTGCTTCTTCTTCTGAACCCAAGGGGTTCAGATCTCGAGGACGCGCCCCGAGCGGCTTTGGAACAGCGCATTGCTCTGTCTGAGTCCTGACGAAATGGAGCAAGAGAGAGAGAAAACAAGAGACACCAAGAGACACAAGAGAAAAACAAAGAGAGGAGAGGGGAGAGGGGGAGCAATGTGGCTGCTGCGCTGGTGTGCTTGCTGAGATCCGAGTCCCCTCCACCACCGAACTGTGTCAACCCAGCGCCTTCTTTTGCCCAATGCATCCAATGCATCCATCCCAGTCGAGCCAGTCTCGTTTCCGGGGACCGCTCCTCACCAGCACCGCACCCCATTTCCCAGCAGTTCGCGATCCCGGCAGCCCTCATTCGCTGGGCCTCGCATCTTTCGACAGCAGCGGGCTCCACTTGTAAAATCAGCCCCTCCTCACCAGCGCGGGCAAGCGCGCGGTGGGCACCAGGGCACCAGGGCACCAGTGCACCACCACCCTCACCCCCGGCCGCTGGCTGCCCCGAACAAGCACCCTGTTCCGCACCGCTGCCCGGGAGAGCTTCGACCCCATCCCAATTTCCCCTTCGAACCCCCCCCCCTCCGTCCTCCCCACCGCCGACTGCCCTTATAAAACTCACCCTCGTTCCCGCACTAGGCTCGATTTTCTCGGCCGAACCCTCGCAACTCCCCTCGCGCAAGCAGCCCAGCAAACCCACGGCACCGACAAAAGCCAAACTAATCCTGCCGGGCTACTGCACGAAGCAACACGCGGTGCGCCTCAAGTGCTCGACCATCCCGTCGGTTCCCGGGAACTAAAATTCACGTCGCTGCGGCTCTGGTGTTCGACGGCCACGTTAGCGCGCCCCAGATCGCACGCTAATCGCTTCGCGGATTGCTGCTTTTGCGCGCTGCGCTCCCTGCGCTACCCCAACCCGCCAGCAAGCAACAAGGCCCAGCCCTTCTCGTTCGGGCCCTGCACCGCTAAATTAGTGCTGGTCCCTCGACCTCCACCCGGTCGACCTTCACACACCACACGCGCAAAACACACACCCCCCCACAGCCAACCATTCGGTGCCTCTCGCCGACTCCAAATAAACCCCAGGTCCTGCCGCTCACCATCGGCCTGGTCTCGCATCCCTCCCGCCAGACCATATTGTGTCGCCAAGGATACACCGACGGTCCCCCTCCTCTCCCCTCACAACGTCCCTTTCATCGATTCACATCCTTGGAGTCTTGCATCCCATACCGAGGCACACACCCGTCGCGTGTCGACCTGCCTGCCTGTCATCCATCCATCCTCCGCACCGACATCTCAACGCGGAAAACCCCCTCCCCTCCCCCCCGCACCCCGGTCCACGTCCTCGGCCAACAACGACCCTCGACTTTATCTATGGAGCGCGGCGCCCCCGAGTACTCGCAGTCAGGTTTGCCTTCGCCCCATCCCAGCGTCGTCGGCGACACGCACTCTAAGGCGGAACCCGTAGATCCGGCCACTGCCGCTGCTCAGTACGCCAACCAGCAAGAGGCGCGGTCGGCCAGCTACTCCAACTCGGCCACTCCCACTTCGGACTACAGCGTCTACCCGACCACGTCGCGGTCGAGCACATTCCCAGACATGCAGCGCTCATACCACCCCGCCCCCAACCCGAACGGGGGCAGCGGCGGCATGCCGCAAACACCAACAAGTCCGTCGTCCATGCCTCTGCACCACGGGCGCAATCTCCAGCCGGAGCACCCCAAGTCTGACAGCGCTCTCCCTATAGATCCCTCCATCGCGGGTGCGAGTCCGACATATGCGACTCACAGCCAGTATCCTCCATACGCCGCCCCACCCCAAGACATGTCTCAAGGGTACCAGCATCCCGGAACCCCGGGCTTGTATACCCAACCTCGTCCCGACTGGGGCGGTTACAGCCAACCACCGCCTGGCCATATCACTCCGGGAACGCACATCTTTCACCAAGCTCCCGCGACCGCCGCCGCGCAGGGCCGCCCACATCAAGTACGCTCTCGCCCACCACTCGCGCGTGCGCGCGCCTCAACACGGAACGCCTCCATGCTAACCGGCTTCTAGGTCTACAGCTTCGTCCCGATTCCTGGCGCACAGCAGCATAAGCGCCCCAGGAGACGCTTCGAGGAGATTGAGCGCATGTACAAGTGCGGCTGGCAAGGGTGTGAAAAGGCCTATGGCACTTTGAACCACCTCAATGCGCATGTCACCATGCAGGGGCACGGGACAAAGCGCACTCCAGAAGGTATGCGCATGATCTGAGGACAAGCACGGTAACATTCGTTTGGCTAACGCGTCTTGCTAGAATTCAAGGAGATCCGGCGCGAATGGAAGGCCAAGAAGAAGGAGGAGGACGCGCGCAAGGCGGCCTTGGTGGACGAGGAACGCCAACGCCAGGTCGCTGCGGCCGCTGCGGCTCAGAACGGCGGCGACCCGCAGGCGCCCGATGTCGCGCAGCCGCCGACGACGTATCCCGGCACCGGCACCGTCCAGCTGCCTCCCATCGGATACCAGCCCGGGCGGTATGCCGGCCCGCCCTCGGGGGGCATGCCGCAGCAGATGCCCGAGTACAACTACCCGAGCTACTCGCCGACGTCCCCCTACGGCCCGCAAAATCCGCAGATGTACAATCCTCGTAAGTTGGAGCCCGCGCTTGGCCGCATGTGCCCGTCGCGCTTTACTGACCTTGGTATGTTTTAGACAACGGCGCACCGCCCCCAAATCATTGATCGGCGGCAATTAGGCGTTGCAGTCTCCTCGGCGCCGTTCTCCCGACAGGCAGCCGCCAGGAAAATAATATACGGGCTTGAGGGATTCGCATTCTCGATACTATCGCGCAGCCAAGTCAGGATGGCGGCCATCTCACACGACAATAACAACAACAACAGCTGGCATTTTCTTGGAGTTGTCCTTGTTTTTTTCTCGTTTTTCACCTTATTTGTTGCGTTCTGACATACCACCGATTTCCGACATTTTTCTCAACAACATTGCATGGAGTCGGCATGGGAAGGCTTGCATCCTGCTCACCGTGGGGGCATGGGTTGAGTTGACGTTCACCATGGGTTTTGGGCAGTCGGATATACCCCCAAAAGAGAGAGAGAGAGGGAGAGGAAGGGAGAGAGGAGTGGAGTGTAATGCACGGCTGGCATTGGGTTTGAGGCTGGAGATGGCGGATGAGTAGATGTGTTTGTGTTTTTTTTTGTTTTGCCCCTTGTTACTTGTTCTGTTATGATACGATGAAACGGGGACGGGCGTTGGTTGGGGAGGGGGAGGGAGGCAAAGGGGTTGGAGGTTGGAGGTTTGGAGCATATTCTATAATCATCATCGCCGGCCGGTGTGTTGATGCAGCATAGCGTGTCCCCTTCTTTATGCACGGGAGGAGGGGGCCGTGGTCGTGGCAAGCTAATCACCATTCTCACTGGACAAAATCGGTTTTGGTGACTAGATATGATGATATCTGTCGAACGGCGGGGGGCTTTGTGAGACACGTGTGCATGCAAGGGAGTATCGGGTCCAGCTGCCTCGTATGAGGCTCCTCGGAGGGTTGTGAAAATGAACCCCTGGAATGGATGACGTGCATCTGATTCTACTGATCGGAAACTTACTCGGGGAAGACGCCCGTCGGACAGGGATGGGTAATGTTGAGGGAAGTGGGTGTGACACTGGGACACTGGGACACTGGGGGATTGGTGAAACAGAAGCAGTTCTAATGGGCCGCGTTTTGTGGTCCGCTGTGTGCTATATTCATAACGTTGTGCCCGAAGGATATTTATTGACTGTCGAAGGGGCGTCAATGTTTATTTTCATGCGTGTCAGGTACATGTATAGCAGGTGTGACATGGGACGACAAGGCGGCACCAAGCCGTTTGTTTGTTTGTCGTTCATGCGGCTCATGAAACCATGGCACGCGCACGCTAGCACTTAGCTCCCATCCCACGGCCATGGCGTTGGATCGCTCGTTGGCGAACGTGCGGCTCAGCACCCGGCCGCTTGGTAAACTAAGCAGAGGCTAGCGATCTTAGATCCCGTCCTGTACGGTCATCATGCTTTTTGGGAGGGGGGATGTGCAGACGGGACACGTGGGGGCTAGGGTGAGCTCTTCATGGAAGGTAATTGGGATGCGGGCCGGTTGTTGCACAGATAAAATGGGGTGGGGTTGTTCTTATCCGTCCTCTTCCCCCTTCTGTTGGCTGGTGATCTGTCGGCTGGTGATCTGTCGGCTGGCGCGGTACGGGACAATGCTCCTTTTTCTTTGCTGCGAGGTTCGGGCCAGTGACTTGCCTGTTGATTAGCCTGCCTTGCTTGCTGCTGCAGCTCGGGAAAACAGCCCTGGGGTTGTTTTGGTTGTCTGTTTGTGCAGTGCCGTTTACCCCCCGTTGATTAACCCTGTTTGCCTTAGCTTTGTGTAACCACACCTTCGGGAAGAAGATTGGCGAGGCGGAGCCAGGCAAGGGAGGAGGCTTGGCTTTTGTTCTCTTGTGTGACACGGGCCTGCTGTGCGAGTTGAAAGAGGCGATGGATGGGATTCGGGCGGTAGGATGCAGCTTGTTGGTGACACAGCCGATCGTGACGCTGCTTCTCCAAGGTACCTCTGCATGTCACGGGGGGTTCGGGTGGGACGTGCCACATCGGGCTTTGATGGATTTGGCTGGCCGGCCCGGTCCAATGTGCCGAGCCTCGGTCGGGTTCGGCGAACTGCAAGAGAGAAGACGAAGAGGGAGAAAACTGGCGGAGCTCACGTCCACAGCATATATGCAGAAGAGGGAGGTAGAGGAGTAGTTGCCGCCTGATAGAGGCGAACTGTTGTCGTTAGGTTTGGCTGTCGAGCCAGTCGGGATCTCACACCTAACAGCGTTGAACGAGAAAGAGTAATATTACCCAAGTGTTTCTCTCGAGTCCAGCTGAAAATGCGGCAAATCCATTTCTGTTCGAGAAGCGTGGAAGTGACAACCTAGGCTGATGGTTGACACCACCAGAGGCCAGTCGTTGCAGCTGTGGTACAGTACCCTTTTCGCCAAGCAGCGACGGTGGACTGGGGCCAAGCCAGGGCCCTAGAAGCCCGACCTGGGCAGGCGACCGAGGCGACGGAAACTGCCGTCCTGTTCGCTCAGCTTCCCGATAGTGGTGCAACACCAAACTGCACTTAAATCCCGACGCCCTGTCTGTCCTGCAGCCCGAGACGTTTTTCCAAGACCTTGATCGGGACCGGGCATCACCCAGAGTGCCGGGACCTGTGGCTGGGGGGCGTGTGCATCTGGCAATTAGAGTTGCAGTGGTATCCCGACCCGTCCCGCTTACGCACATAGGGCATCTGCCGACCTGCTGCTTCAAGCATAGCGTCTAACGTCACCGCACGGCAAGGTAGTTTATTAACTGTCCTTTTCCAACTAGCTCAACCTTTTTCCCCCTTGTTAGTGCGGTCACTGTACCAAGTGGTACGTAACGTTACTGACCTTTGTTTTGGTGAACTTGGCACGCGGTTGTCGTCTGTCACTCTTGGCTGCAGTTTACGCTTGGTGGGGTGCAAACCTGCATGTGGTTCAGGCAACATTAACAGCAACCAACTCTTCAACCAGCAGGACAAAAGCATCAACACTTTGCCACAAATCCCGACACACCGGCGAGTTCCAGTCACTTCCATGGCGGAAACGGCTGTTATTCCGCCTCCGCCGAGCCATCTCAGAAATGGAGATGTGTTCAGGACCCTGGAGTTGCCCGAAAACTTCATCGTCGGGCTTGATACCATGGCCATGACAACCAACAAGAGCCTCCTGGGTTTCCGCGATATCCCGCCAGGCCCCCACTTCCTCTGGGTCCAGCTTCCGGGCGGCGTCTCGCGATGCGGGTATTGGTTCTCGACGGGAGCGCAAGGAATTGTGCGTACCAAGCAGTGGGATAGTCGCCTCGAGGTTTTGGTGGAACCGACAACCCAGCTCGAGAGGCAGAGTCAGAAGGACAACGTTGAAGCTGTCTATTCGGCGTTGCAGCCATATACCCTCTACGCCCACAAAGATCAAGCCGCCACGTCCCTGGACAATACGCATCCAGAGTGGGCGCGTTCTCCTGCAAGGCTTTGGAACGCCTTGACCAGCGCAATATCTGGCCAAGACCTCGCCAGAATCACCGGAGGGCAAAACGTCGGGGAACATTTCGTCGACTCCATACACTCTGCGAAAGACACTCGCCTCGGCGAGATGCTCTCAGCAACATCAGCAGCGGACTCCGCTTCCAGCCACAACAAACTAACATTCCACTTCGCCCAAGACTTCCACGACCTTCAAGTCCTCGACCTCGGCGTCGCATCCACCCGGGTCGCCGACACCTCCGCCCGTATTCAAGCCCTACTCACCCATCCCACCAACCCGGCCACAGAGCAAACCATTCTCGCCGAGCTCCAGTTCACCTTCCTGACAGGCACGCACCTCAGCAACCCGGCCTGCCTCGAGCAGTGGTGGAACCTGGTCCTGAAGATCGTCCTTCGCGCCCACGCCCTGCCCACCTCACATCCCCGCCTCGCGAGAGATCTCCTGCGCACGCTCCACGCCCAACTCCTCTACACGGAGCACTACATCGGCTCGTCAGAGACAAATGGCGCTGGCGACGGCGGCGGGAGCGGAGGAAATTTCCTCGGTGACGACACGCCCATATTCCAGTACAAACCAGTGTATAGGGAGAAACTGCGCCGGGCGTTGGTCGGGTACCGGAAGCGGCTCGACGGGCTGCTCGAAGGGGACGAGGGGCGTGTCACGGCCGAGCAGGATGCTGTTGGGAAGGTGTTTGAGGCGCTGGAGACGTGGCTGTGGCGGTGTGGGTGGGATTTGAGAGGAGAAGGGGGGACGGAGAAGAGGGCGGTGGAAACGGGCGAGGTGGATAGTGAGGAGGAGGAGGACGAGATGCCGGTTGTGGTGGAGCTGGATGAGGAGGGGAGAGAGGTTGGGTTGGTTTCGTTTCGGGATTAGGGGTTAGGGGGGCCTGATGGGCTCAGCTGTTCGACACTATTCTATGACACGGCGCTGGCACTCGTGTCGTAGCCAGATTGCCGTGTTGACAGCCATGTTACCAGTGGAGGAGTGGCGGAGGGAGGGCTTGGATGCTTCGAGACGACGGGCTGGCGGTTAGTCTGTTGGCGGCCCAAACTCGGGCTTGTAAGTAAGAAAGGGCTGGAAAAACACTGTGAGCTATGCAAGTACGTATTTGTCGGCATCAAAATGGGTTGGGACTTCTCGCACTCAAGTGGACATGAGCTTGGCTATGGAGACGGGGGTGCAAGTGGACACAAGCTTAGCTATGGGAGAGGAGGAGAGGAGGGAAGGGAAGGTTATCTTATCGCCCCACCACACCAGCGTCATGCCGGACTCGCAGCACCTGCACAACTCCCACCACCACCACCATCAACTCGCCGCCTTGCTCTTCACCCTCAGTAACCTGTACCTAGCACACTCCCAAAACACGCCACAACACAACGCCGCAAAAATGTCCCGCAAAGGCGTCGGTCTCGCAGCCTTCGACCGCTCCCGCCTGACCTCGGCCCAGTACGCCAGCCACGGCTCGACCCTCCGCTCAACCAACGCGCAAGCCCTCGAGACGCAGCTGGCCGTGTTCCGCTCCCTGCTGCAGCAGTTCGCCACGACGCACGCCAAGGACATCCGCTCCAACCCGACCTTCCGCGCCCAGTTCGCGCGCATGTGCGCCGCCATCGGCGTCGATCCGCTCGCGAGCAGCAGCAACAGCAGTGGGAGTGGTGGTGGCGGGTCGTCGGTATGGGCGCAGCTGCTGGGGCGGTCGGTGAACGACTTTTACTTTGAGCTGGCCGTGCGGGTGGTGGAGGTGTGTGGTGAGACGCGGGGGGAGAATGGAGGGTTGATTGAGCTGAGGAAGGTGAGGGAGCGCATTATGAAGGGGAGGGTGGAGGGCGCTTCGGAGATTACTGAGTGTGTTTTCCCCCCTTCGACTCGTCTTCCTGTCGTTTCTCTTTCTGAGGGTTGTTTTGCTGACGGAACACGACCGGCCGCAGAGACGACATCCTCCGCGCCGTCGGCACGCTCAAGCCGCTCGGGTCGGCCTACTCGATCATCAAGGTCGGCAGCAAGCCGTACATCCGGTCGGTGCCCAAGGAGCTCAACACGGACCAGAGCGCCGTGCTCGAAGCTGCGCAGGTGCTCGGCTACGTCAGCGTGTCGATGCTCATGGTCAACCTCAGCTGGATGCGCCCGCGCGCCAGGACCGCACTCGAGGACCTCGTCGGCGAGGGCATGCTCTGGGTCGACAAGCAAAGCGAGGAGTGGGAGTACTGGAGCCCCGGGTTCATGCTTGAGAACCAGGACGTCGTGGGGTTGGCGGGATGAACGGCTCCTCGACGGAACACATCACGAGCCACTCCACGCACGCGATGCTGAGAAACAGCCATTCCCGTGACGAACTGCTCCAGCCATAAACGAGCAAGCCGAGTCTCCAAGAATGCTCGCCGGCGATGGGCTAGCGGGTTATCGGTCATTTCATGGTCGGTGGTCTTGGTCCGGCTACGGAAACCAATTCCTCCCACGATGCCATGCAAGTTCTCACTTTGCCGTCCTAGAACTTGCCGTCCTAGAACTGCTCTCGAGCTGCTGTCCCGGGCTGTCTGTCTTGGCAGGCGCAACATGGCTGAGAACTGCCCCCAACGTCATCCGAAGTTGGTGGTGCTTCCGCCTTGGTGGAGATGGATCCACAACTCCATGTCTCAGCAAAAAGGAGCAAAAACATACAACACCAGGGATTCGCTGGTCGTCACCGACCCAACTACTGATCTGGCTCTCATGCGCTTGACGAGGGGAGAGCGGACGGGATCCCGT
>OUNM010146533.1_pt1 | contig 45755 bp, 47 predicted proteins | sample 1769961 | NCBI WGS metagenome assembly OUNM01 (sample SAMEA3914820, study PRJEB12502) | metagenome | biome: forest; material: soil | place: USA | collected 2012-03-12 | depth 0.3 m | reverse complement strand
ATCATCGAATATGAAGGCGGCATCTGGCGCGCGGTGAAGATCCAGCACACCCAGCCGGGCAAGGGCGGCGCCTATATGCAGGTCGAGCTCAAGAACCTGCGCGACGGCCGCAAGAACAATGTCCGCTTCCGGTCGGCCGAGACGGTCGAGCGCGTCCGCCTCGACACCAAGGATTTCCAGTTCCTGTTTGCCGAGGGCGACAGCCTGGTGTTCATGGACAAGGACACGTACGAGCAGACCAGCCTGCCGCGCGACCTGCTGGGTGATGCCGCCGCGTTCCTGCAGGACGGCATGGACGTGGTGATGGAGCTCTATGACGAAGAGCCGATCAGCGTGCAGCTGCCCGACACGATCGAAGCGACGATCGTCGAGGCCGATGCGGTGGTGAAGGGCCAGACGGCGTCGTCGAGCTACAAGCCGGCGATCCTCGACAATGGCGTGCGCATCATGGTCCCGCCGCACATCGCGTCGGGAACCCGTATCGTGGTAGACGTCTACGAGCAGACCTACGTTCGCAGGGCGGACTGAGAATTCCCCTCCCGCTCGCGGGAGGGCCCAGGGGAGGGCGTGTCCTAGGGCCGCTCGTTCTCTCCTTCTTCATCTTCGACAGGTCCTCCCCCGACCCCTCCCGCAAGCGGGAGGGGAGAGAGTTTGTTTGATGCCCAGCCATTCCGGCCTCTTCACCGTCATCGAGCGCGCCGCGCGCAAGGCGGCGCCGCGCCTGCGGCGTGACTTCAACGAGGTCCAGCACCTCCAGGTCAGCCGCAAGGGGCCTGCCGACTTCGTGTCGATGGCCGACAAGCGCGCCGAGGACACGCTCGTCGAGGAATTGCGCAGGGCGCGTCCCGACTGGAGCATCCTGGCGGAAGAAGGCGGCGAAATTGCCGGCGATCCCAGCAAGCCGCGCTTCATCATCGATCCACTCGACGGCACGTCGAACTTCCTCCACGGCATCCCGCATTTTGCGATGTCGATCGCGGTCGAGGAGCCGCTCGCCAACGGCAAGCGCGAGATCACCACGGCGCTGGTCTACCAGCCGCTGACCGACGAGAGCTTCTGGGCCGAAAAGGGCAAGGGCGCCTGGCTGCAGGATGCGCGGCTGCGCGTGTCGGCGCGGCGCGACCTGTCCGATGCGCTGATCGCGACGGGCATTCCGTTCCTGGGGCACGGCAATTTCACCGAATGGAGCCGCATTTTCGGGGCGGTTGCTCCCGAAGTCGCCGGCATCCGCCGCTTCGGCTCGGCCGCGCTCGACCTCGCCTGGGTCGCGGCGGGGCGGTTCGACGGTTTCTGGGAATCGAACCTGCAGCCCTGGGACGTCGCGGCGGGCATGCTGCTCGTAAAGGAAGCCGGTGGCTTCCTCACCGACTTCCGCGGCGGCGATCGTGCGATGGAGCGCAGCGAGTTCCTCGCCGCCAATGATGTGCTGCATTCCAAGCTGCATAAATTGATCGCGGGCGCGTTGCGCTGATGCGCGCGGCGGTCGCCCTGCTGCTGGCAGCGGCGGCGCCATCGACATTGTTCACCATTCCCGCCGATCACCGGCTGGTCGAGGGCGTGGCCAGCGACGGCAAGGCGGTGTTCGTGTCGAGCGTGCTCGACCGGACGATCCTGGTCCAGACTGCCGAGGGGCAGAGCGCGATCAGGCTCCCCGACGACATTGCCAACCCGATGGGCATGGTCTGGGACGCCAGGCGCAAATGGCTGTGGATCGCCACCGACTGCCCCGATCTGCCGGGAGTCAAACCGTGTGAGAGCGGCGCGCTGGTCGCGATCGACCGCAAGGGCAGGGTGCGCGGGCGCTACCGGCCCGACACGGTGCTGCACAGCGGCGATGTCTCGGTCGCAGGTGGCGACGTGTTCGTCTCGGACTCGCGCAACGGCGCGGTCTATCGCCTGCCGCACAAGGGGAAGGGGCTCGAGACATTGGTCGCGCCGGGCGTCGGCAAGTCGGCGCAGGGTTCGGCGGTCGATCCGACCGGCAAGCGGCTGGTCATGGCCGATTACAGCCGCGGGCTGTTCGCGATCGACCTTGCGACGGGCGCACGCACGGCATTGCTCGAGGAAGGCAAGACCTTGCGCGGGCTCGACGGGCTGGTTCGCATCGGCGACTGGTATTTCGCGATCTACAATGGCAGCAGCCCGGGACGGCTGATCCGCTTCCGGCTCGATGGCGACAAGGTGGTGGACGGCGAAGCGATCCCGGCCGATCTGCCCGATCCCACCCAGATTGCCGTGCGCGGCCGCGACCTGCTGGTCGTCGCCAATGCCGGCTGGGAAACAGTGGCGAAGTCGCCGGATCGCCCGCGCGATCCCGCACCCATCGTCGCGATCGCTATCCCCTGAGTCAGCGCGGGCAGCGCGGCGGCCAGCCCGCTTCACGCGCACCGGCCAGGTAGAATTCGCCCGATTTGCCGTCCTTCGCGTCGCGCCCAAACAGCCAGGACTTGCCGGTCGGCGAGAAGGTCGCGCCGGTCTCGCTGCCCGTTGCGTTGATGTCCGGCCCGAGTTTCTCGCGTGGCGACCATCCCGTCGCGGTGCGATGGCTGACATAATAGCCATCGCCCGTGCCGAGCAGCATCGTCCGGCCATCGGGCGAGATCAGCGGCTCATATTCGTCGGCCGCCGTGTTGATGCTGGGGCCGGCATTCTCGACGGCCCATTTACCGCTGCGATCGCGCCGCGCCCGCCAGATATCGGTCTTGCCGAGGCCGCCCGGCCGCGCCGAGCCGAAATAGAGCCAGCCATCGGGCGCGAAGCGCGGAAACCATTCCTGCGCGGTCGAATTGATCGGCACGGGCAGGCGCTCGGGCGTTCCCCATATGCCTGCCCTGCTGCGGGAAACCCGCCAGATGTCCATGTCGGACCGCTTCACGCCGTCGGTTGACCGGTTGGAAATGAACCACAGGGTCCGGCCATGGTCGGTGAAGACCGGATCGGCCTCGACCCCGTCGCCGGCGACCGGCGCGTCGACCGGCTCCTGCCAGCCGTCGCGCCCGCATTTGCTCACCTTGATCCGCCAGCCGGTAAAGTCGGGCTTCGACCGCATGAACCACAGGTCGCCGGTGCGCGGATCGAACGCGGCATAGGCCTCGAACTGGTTGGACGAGATGCGCGCCGGCTGCCACGCGACCGGTGCCGACGCACTCGTCGCCGCGATCAGCATCATTCCGGCCGCTGCCAGCATTGCCCTCAACGTGCGTCCTCCCCTACCCGTTTCGGCATTTCCCCTCGGGTAGCAGGCAGTTTCGGCGCCGACGAGGGGACTTTCCATAACGCGGCTTTAACGCTGTCGTGCCTATGCGCGGGGCATGGCATTGGCGGGACCCACCTTGTCGCGAGACGACGCGTTCCTGAAGACGCGGATCGATGCGGTCTATTCGATCGCCTATTCGATGATCGGCATGGACCTGCTCGGCTCGGCGATGATGGCCGGCCTGTTCTGGCAGAATGGCGCGCGGATATGGCTGACCCTGTGGGTCGGCGCCAGCGTCGGGATCATCGCCGGACGCGCCGCGGCGGCGGCGGCCTATCGCTCGGGCAGGTTCCAGCATGTCCGCGTGCACAGCTGGGCGCGGTCATTGATCTTCTTTGCCGGCACCTCGGGGCTGCTCTGGGGCGGGGCGCTCGGATTGATCGTCGCGACCGGCACCGACAATCAGGTGATGTTCGCGGTATGCGTCGCGCTGTCCGGCCTGACCCTGTCGATCGCGCACGTCGCTTATTGGCCGATGTATGCGGCTTTCGAGATTCCGGTCATGACCGCAGCGGCTTTGGGCTTTCTCGTCAGCGATCGCCCGGGCCATTGGCCGCTCGCGGGTGCCGCGGCAGTGATGACGCTCGTCCTGCTCGGGGTCAGCCGCCGGCTGGCGGCGCAGGTGCTCCAGGCGCACAAGCTCGCCTCTGCCAACCAGGCATTGGTCGAGTCGCTCGGCGAACGCGGCAAGGCGCTCGAACAGGCGTGCGACGCGCTCGAACGCGTCAGCCGCACCGATCCGCTGACCGGCCTCGCCAATCGCCGTCAGCGCGACGGGCGGCTCGCCGACGAATGGGAGCGCGCGCTGCGTTCGGGCGGGCCGCTCGCGGTGGTCGCGATCGATGTCGACCATTTCAAACGCTATAACGACACGCACGGCCATGCCGAGGGCGACCGCGCGCTCAAGGCAGTGGCGGAAATGCTGCTGGCCGGCGTGCGCGGGCCGATCGATCTCGCCGCGCGCCATGGCGGCGAGGAATTCATGCTGATCCTGCCCGGCGTCGACCTGTCGGGCGCCGCGTCGATCGCCGAGCGCGTCCGCGTGATGGTTGCGACCTGCAGCAACGACACGGGCTTTGCGCTGCCAGAGAAAGTCACGATCAGCCTCGGCGTCGCGGCGATCCGCCCCGCGCCGGGCCGCTCGGTCCACGAGCTGACCATTGCCGCCGACGCAGCGCTCTACCGGGCAAAAATGGCAGGGCGGAACCGCTACGAGCTGGCGCTGATCAAGGGCGTCGCCGCAGCCGCCTGATATCGTTTCCATGACTGTCTTCAGCTTCGCTGAAACGGTGCCGGCCCGCTCCCCCGCCCGACCTCCCAATCAGGATATTCCATGGGAGGCCGGGCGGGGGAGCGGGCCGGCACCGCAACCGTTTCAGCTTTACTGAAACAATCACCAATTGCGAATCATTCTCACAGGGCCGGGGCCTTGCCCGACTCCGGGTGCCGTCCTAGAGACGCCGCAACATTCGTTCCTGCGAGAGAGAACAATTGGTCGACCTGTCGCAATATCTGCCGATTCTGCTGTTCCTCGGCGTCGCGATCGTGCTGTCCAGCGCGTTCGTGTTCCTGCCGATGATCGCGGCCCGATTCACCGGCGCGCACAAGCCTAACCCCGAGAAGCTCAGCGAATATGAATGCGGCTTCCCCGCGTTCGAGGATCCGCGCAGCCAGTTCGACGTCCGCTTCTACCTGGTCGCGATCCTGTTCATCGTCTTCGACCTCGAAGCGGCGTTCATTTATCCCTGGGCAGTGAGCGTTTTCAAAATGGGAACGCCCCAGGCCTCGTGGGTCGCGTGGATCAGCATGATGGTGTTCATCGTCGAACTCGCGCTCGGCCTGGTCTATGCCTGGAAGAAGGGAGCGTTGGACTGGGAATGAGCAATATCGTGACTCCCCATTCCGGTCCGGTCGAGCTGCCGATGGCGGCGAGCGGCCAGGCGGCGATCCCGCCCGACCAGGCATTTTTCGACAGCCTCAACGGCGAACTGCAGGACAAGGGCTTCCTCGTCGTCAGCGCCGAGGAATTGTTCCAATGGGCGCGCACCGGCTCGCTGTGGTGGATGACCTTCGGGCTCGCCTGCTGCGCGGTCGAGATGATCCACGTCAACATGCCGCGCTACGACCTCGAACGGTTCGGCGCGGCGCCGCGCGCATCGCCGCGCCAGTCCGACGTGATGATCGTCGCCGGCACGCTCTGCAACAAGATGGCCCCGGCGCTCCGCAAGGTCTACGACCAGATGTCGGAGCCCAAATACGTCATCTCGATGGGCAGCTGCGCCAATGGCGGCGGCTATTATCATTATAGCTACAGCGTCGTGCGCGGCTGCGACCGGATCGTGCCGGTCGACATCTACGTGCCGGGCTGCCCGCCGACCGCCGAGGCGTTGCTCTACGGCATCATGCAGCTGCAGCGGAAGATCCGCCGCGCCGGGACCATCGAACGGTGAGGATGGTGTCGCCCTGCGGAAAGTTGCGCGCCGTCGCAGCCATGGCTTTTGCCGGCGTCTCGGCCCCAGCATTGGCGGCTGACAACGATGTGTGGGCACCCGTCGTATCGCCGGACGCCTTTTATTCCGTGGAAACGCCTTGCAATTCGACGGAAATCGCGGCCGCAAACGGATTGCCTGAGAATCCCGAATGGGAGCTCAAGCCGCAGTCGCGGGTATTGTGTCGTACGGGGCACTATCTTTTCGTGGCGGGTGAAGTTGAAGTGCCGGCAGTTCCGGATAACGGGAAGACGCTGTTCGATTGGCTCGAGGCCGGCGTCAGGAACGACAAGACAGCAGAAGGAGCGCCATCGACGACGACGGTCGGCGGCCGGCGAGTCTTCTTCAATCGGCAGGAAGGAGCGGCCAAGCTTGCGCAAGTGGGGTTTGTCGAGATCAACAAGACCAAAGTCGTCATGCTGATAGGCGGTTCGGACGGCGAAAGTGGCAGTCCTGCCATGCAGGATCAGCGCGCAGCCATCGATCGCTTCTATGCGTCGATCAAGGTGACCGGCAAATGACCGCGCTTCATTCTGCACCGAAATTCGCCCCCAATGACGGCGTGATCGATGCTGCCGAGAAGGCGCTCGGCGCGCGCATATTGTCGAGCCTGGAAGCGGCCTACGAAGTCTCGTTCACCGTCGATCGCGACAGCCTGGTCGAGACGATGACCCTGCTGCGCGACACGCCGGGGCTCGAATATCAGCAGCTGATGGAGATTGCCGGGGTCGACTATCCCGAGCGGCCCGATCGCTTCGAGGTGGTCTATTGCCTGCTCTCGCTGACCCGCAACCACCGCGTTCGCGTCCATGTCCAGACCGACGAGGTCAAGCCGGTGCCGTCGGTGACGGGGATCTGGCCGGTTGCCGGCTGGCTCGAGCGCGAAGTGTACGACATGTACGGCGTGCTGTTCGAGGGCAATCCCGACCTGCGCCGCATCCTGACCGATTACGGTTTCGTCGGGCATCCGCAGCGCAAGGACTTCCCGCTGACCGGCTATGTCGAGCTGCGCTACTCGGAAGAGACCAAGCGCGTGGTCTATGAGCCGGTCAAGCTGGCCCAGGATTTCCGCACGTTCGACTTCATGAGCCCGTGGGAAGGTGCCGATTACATCCTGCCGGGTGACGAGAAGGCGGCCGCTGCGCCGCCTGCGCCGCCACCCCCGGCACCTCCGCCGCCGCCTCCCGCGCCGGCCGCTGCCCCCACGCAGCCCAAGGTGAGCGAGAGCACTGCCGACACCGGGGCCGGGAAGGCCGACGCGGACGCCAAGCCGAAAGCTGCGCGTAAACCGCGAACCAAGGCCGCCGACGTCGCCGCCGCGCCGGAAGCCGCCAGGGCGCCGACCACGCGCAAGGTGGCGGCCAAGCCGCGCGTGAAGCCGGATGCGCCGACCGCCGAGGCACCGGCCAAGCCGAGCCGCGCCAAGAAGAAGCCGGAGCCGAAGAATGGCTGATCAGCTCGACAAGATGCTGGGCGTGGAAGATGCCGAAGACCCCACGGTCGGCGACGTCACCATCCAGAATTACACGATCAATTTCGGCCCGCAGCATCCGGCGGCACACGGCGTGCTGCGCCTGGTGATGGAGCTCGACGGAGAGATCGTCGAGCGCGTCGATCCGCATATCGGGCTGCTCCATCGCGGCACCGAGAAACTGATCGAGTACAAGACCTACGCCCAGGCTCTGCCCTATTTCGACCGGCTCGATTATTGCTCGCCGCTGTGCATGGAGCACAGCTTCGTGCTCGCGGTGGAAAAGCTGCTCGATATCGAAGTGCCGATCCGGGCGCAGTATCTGCGCGTGTTCTTCGCCGAATTGACCCGCATTTCCAATCACATGCTGAACCTTGGCAGCCATGTGATGGACGTCGGCGCGATGACGCCGAACCTGTGGCTGTTCGAGATTCGCGAGGATTGCCTCAATTTCTTCGAGCGTGCCTCGGGCGCGCGGATGCATTCCAATTACTTCCGCGTCGGCGGCGTCCACCAGGACGTGCCGTTGAAGCTGCTGACCGACATCGCCGACTGGCTCGACACGCGCCTGCCGCGGCTGTTCGAGGACGCGATCAGCCTGGTCGCCGACAATCGCATCTTCAAGCAGCGCAACGTCGACATTGCGGTGGTCAGCCGCGAGGATGCGGTGCGCTGGGGCTTCTCCGGCCCGATGATCCGCGGTTCGGGCATCCCATGGGACCTGCGCAAGTCGCAGCCCTATGACGTCTACGCGAAGATGGACTTCGACGTGCCGGTCGGCACGCGCGGCGATTGCTACGACCGCTTCATGGTGCGCGTCGAGGAAGTCCGCCAGTCGGCGCGGATCATGAAACAATGCCTGAGCGAAATGCCGAACGGTCCGATCGCGAGCGACGACCGCAAGGTGGTCCCGCCCAAGCGCGCCGAGATGAAGCAGTCGATGGAAGCATTGATCCATCACTTCAAGCTGTTCACCGAGGGCTTCCGCGTTCCTGCGGGCGACGTCTATGTCGCGACCGAAAGCCCCAAGGGCGAGTTCGGCGTCTATCTGGTCGCCGACGGATCGAACAAGCCGTATCGCTGCAAGATCCGGCCGACCGCGTTCAGCCATTTGCAGGCGATGGACTTCATGTCGAAGGGCCACATGCTCGCGGACACCACCGCGATCCTGGGCGCGATCGACGTGGTGTTCGGGGAGTGCGACCGGTGAACCCGTCATATGATCGGGACTGGTTTCCGCCCGCCATCGAGCGTTTTGTTAACGCCGTCGAGGCTGGACAGGTGTTGAAAACGACGGAGTTCGCTGGCGCGACTCCGGTGGTGGTTTCCAATCTTTTTCGTGAGGCAGGTGACTGTCGTTACGATTCTGGTGCCGTTGTCGCGGATGGAGCGAAAGTAATTCTCTTATTCCACTGCAAGTCGGCGGCGAAAGAGCAGGGTGTTTCAGTCTTCATGAATTGGGATGGCAACAACATCCAAGCTCTCGATGCATTGGCAAATGAGATCGTTGCGGGCGGAAAAGACTAATGGCTGACGCACCTCAGATCCCCGACGAGGCCGAAACCCGCGCACGCTGGGGCGATTTCGCGTGGACCGCGGAAAACGCCGCCAAGGCGAAGGAAATCATCGGCCGCTATCCGCCGGGCCGCGCACAGTCGGCGTCGCTGCCGCTGCTCGACCTCGCCCAGCGCCAGGTCGGCGCGGAGACGCAGACCCAGGGCTGGCTGCCGGTGCCGGTGATCGAGTTCGTCTCGCGCGAGATCGGCGTGCCGTACATGCGGGTGTACGAGGTCGCGACCTTCTACACGATGTTCAACATGGCGCCGGTCGGCCGCTATCACGTCCAGGTCTGCGGCACGACGCCGTGCATGCTGGCCGGCAGCGACGACGTGCTCAAGGCGTGCAAGGCCAAGGGCATGGCGAAGGGCCACACCACTGCCGACGGCTTGTTCACGCTGACCGAGGTCGAGTGCCTGGGCGTCTGCGCCAACGCGCCGATGGTCCAGATCAACGACGACAATTACGAGGACCTCGATTACGACCGCACGATCGCGGTACTCGAGGCCCTGGCCAAGGGCGAGCAGCCGCAGGTCGGGTCGCAGACCGGCCGCCGCGCCAGCTGTCCGGAGGGTGGTCCGACCACGCTCAAGGAAATGGTGTCCGAGAACCACGATTATCGGGGGCAATGGTAATGCAGAAGATGCACCCAATCCTGCTCGTTTTCGCGATCGTCGGCGCAGTGGTGCTGCTCGGTCTTGTCCTTCAGGTCGCGATGACGCTGATCGGTCTCGCGATCGCCGTCGGGATCATCGTCGCGGGCTATTATTTCATCCGGGGCGTCATGGGAAAAAGGTCGTAAGATGCTCGCCGACAAGGATCGCATCTTCACCAACGTCTATGGCTTCCAGCCCTGGGGGCTGAAGGCCGCCAAGGCGCGTGGCGATTGGGACAATACCAAGAAACTGCTCGAGATCGGCGCCGACCCGATCATCGACCGGATCAAGGCGTCCGGCTTGCGCGGGCGCGGCGGGGCAGGGTTCCCGACCGGCACCAAATGGGGCTTCATGCCCAAGGAGCCGCGGCCCGATCGCCCCAATTTCCTGGTGATCAACGCCGACGAATCCGAACCGGGGTCGTGCAAGGATCGCGAGATCATCCGTCACGATCCGCATAAATTGATCGAAGGCGCTTTGGTCGCCGGCTTCGCGATGCGCGCGCGGGCCGCCTATATCTACATTCGCGGCGAATATATCCGCGAGGCCGAGACGCTCTTCGCCGCGGTCGCCGAGGCGTATGACGCCGGGCTGATCGGCAAGAATGCCTGCGGGTCGGGTTATGATTTCGACGTCTTCGTCCATCGCGGCGCCGGCGCGTATATCTGCGGCGAAGAGACCGCGATGCTCGAGAGCCTGGAGGGCAAGAAGGGCCAGCCGCGGCTCAAGCCGCCTTTCCCGGCAGGCGCGGGCCTCTATGGCTGCCCGACCACGGTCAACAATGTCGAATCGATCGCGGTCGCGCCGACCATCCTGCGTCGCGGCCCCGAATGGTTCGCCAGCTTCGGCGCCGAGAATAATCGCGGCACCAAGCTGTTCCAGATCAGCGGCCATGTGAACAGGCCGTGCGTGGTCGAGGAAGCGATGTCGATCCCGTTCCGCCAGCTCATCGAAGAGCATTGCGGCGGCATTCGCGGCGGCTGGGACAATCTGCTCGCGGTGATCCCGGGCGGGTCGTCGGTGCCACTGGTGCCGGCGGCGCAGATCATGGATTGCCCGATGGATTTCGACGGGCTCAAGGCGCTCGGCTCGGGCCTCGGCACCGCGGCGGTCATCGTCATGGACAAGTCGACCGACATCGTCCGCGCGATCAGCCGGCTCAGCTATTTCTACAAGCATGAGAGCTGTGGCCAATGCACGCCGTGCCGCGAAGGCACCGGCTGGATGTGGCGCGTGATGGAGCGGCTGCGCACCGGCGATGCCGATGTCGGCGAGATCGACACGCTCTACAACGTCACCAAACAGGTCGAGGGGCACACGATCTGCGCGCTGGGCGACGCCGCTGCCTGGCCGATCCAGGGCCTGATCCGCCATTTCCGTCCCGAGATCGAACGCCGCATCGCCGAGCGGCAGGGCGACACCTCGGCGCCGATGCAGGAGGCTGCCGAATGAGGTATTTGCTTTCGATTGCAGGATTGCTCGTCGCGACAACGGCGCTCCCCGCTCATGCCGCGTCGGACGTCGCCGATATCGCGCAATGCGTGGTCGACAACGACATGACCGATGTCAGGACGCTCCTGAAGACGCTGCCGGGCTCGGTCGACGAGCGTCGCGTCGGCGCCAGGATCATGGTCTATTATGGCGGCTGCGACGACAATCGCACCGCGAGCGGCCAGGTCGCCTGGCGCGAGCGCGCCGAGATCGCCAACGCCGCGCTGCTCAATCGGCTCGAGACGGCGCGGTTCGACCCCGCTTCCCCGCCGCCGCGTGCCAGCTGGGCGCTGGTGGCGGGGGAAACCGCTTTTGGCTCCGACCGGCGCCTCGTTGCGATCCGCCAGTTCGGCGACTGCGTGGTGGCGCTGGCACCCGCCAAAGCCCTGCGGCTGGCAAAGTCAGCGCGGGGCGGAGCCGATGAAGCGGGAGCGATTGCGGCGCTGCGGCCGGCGCTGAACGATTGCCTCCCGCCGCGGGAGAATTTCACGGTGAAGCGGGACGACCTGCGGTTGATCCTCGCCGAGCCGCTTTATCACATGATCTCGAAGTAGCGGATCGGAATGCCGAAGTTCAGAACAGACGGGACGATCGCAGTCCGTGCCGGGATGGTGGCACGCGCAGGCGTGCGCGGCCGCAATCTGGTCGGCGCGCTTGCGGTGATTGCCGCAACCACGCTCGTCCGCACCGCGCGCCGCTCCGCGGCCGAAGCGCTGGCGGGCAAGCGCGTCGCGCCGATTTTCAACCTCTGTGCCGGCGGCAAGCGGTTCGACCTGAGCGGGACTCAGGCGCACGGCGTGCTCGCCGAGGCCTTGTTCAAGATGCGCAGCGCCGCTGCGCCGGGGACCAACTGAGATGCCTAAACTCAAAGTAGACGGGATCGAAGTCGACGTCCCCGCCGGTGCCACGGTGCTCCAGGCGTGCGAGGCGGCCGGCAAGGAAATCCCGCGTTTCTGCTATCACGAGCGCCTGTCGATCGCGGGCAATTGCCGGATGTGCCTGGTCGAGGTGAAGCCCGGGCCACCCAAGCCGCAGGCGTCGTGCGCGCTGCCCGCCGCCGACAACCAGGAAATTTTCACCAACAGCCCGATGGTGAAGAACGCACGCGAAGGCGTGATGGAATTCCTGCTGATCAATCACCCGCTCGATTGCCCGATCTGCGACCAGGGCGGCGAATGCGACCTGCAGGACCAGTCGGTCGCTTATGGCCGCGGCGCCTCGCGCTACACCGAGAACAAGCGCGCGGTGACCGAAAAGTATATGGGCCCGATCGTCAAGACGGTCATGACCCGCTGCATCCAGTGCACGCGCTGCATCCGGTTCGCGGAAGAAGTGGCGGGCGTGGAGGAGATCGGCGCGATCTACCGCGGCGAGGACATGCAGATCACCAGCTATCTCGAAAGCGCGGTGACCAGCGAGCTGTCGGGCAATGTCGTCGACCTCTGCCCGGTCGGCGCGCTGACCTCGAAGCCCTATTCGTTCGAGGCGCGGCCGTGGGAGCTCAAGAAGACGCTGGCCATCGACGTGATGGACGCGGTCGGCACCAATATCCGCCTCGACAGCCGCGGCCGCCAGGTGCTGCGCGCGCTGCCGCGGGTCAATGACGACGTCAACGAGGAATGGGCGACCGACAAGACTCGCCACGCGGTCGATGGGCTGGTCCGCCGCCGCCTCGACAAGCCCTATGTCCGCAAGGACGGCAAGCTGGTCGCGGCGAGCTGGGACGAGGCATTCGCGGCGATCGCGGCGGTGAACGCCGGCAGCAGCGTCGCGGCGATCGCCGGCGACCTGGTCGATTGCGAGACGATGTTCGCGGCCAAGGCGCTGGTCAAGGCGATGGGCGGCTCGCTGCTCGAAGGACGTCAGACCGGGCTCGATTACGACGTGTCGAACCTGGCCGCGGTCAATTTCAACACGACGATCGCCGGCACCGAACAGGCCGATGCGATCTTGCTGGTCGGCACCAATTTGCGCTGGGAAGCGCCGTTGGTGAATACCCGCGTCAGGAAGGCAATCAAGAAGGGCGCGAAGGTCTTCGCGATCGGGCCCGAGACCGACCTGACCTACAAGGTCGACTGGCTCGGCAACGACCTGGCGCTGCTCGGCAAATTGCCCAAGGCCGCGGCCGAGGCATTCAAGAATGCGCAGAAGCCGATGATCGTGGTCGGCGGCGCGGCGATGAAGGGCGGCCATGGCGCCGCGCTCGCGCTCGCCGAGAAGCTGGGCGTGGTGAAGGACGGCTGGAACGGCTTCAACGCGCTGCATTTCTCTGCGGCGCGGATGGGCGGCCTGATGCTCGGCTACGCGCAGAAGGGCGGCATTGCCGACGTCTTCGCGGCCAAGCCGAAGCTGGTCTTCCTGCTCGGTGCCGACGAAGTGGATTTCTCCAAGCTTGCCAAGAGCTTCAAGGTCTTTATCGGCCATCATGGCGACAAGGGCGCGGCGGCTGCCGACGTCGTCCTGCCGGGTGCGAGCTATGCCGAGAAGGCCGGGACCTATGTCAATCTCGAAGGCCGGGTGCAGCGCGGCGAGCAGGCGGTGTTCGCGCCGGGCGATGCGCGCGAGGACTGGACGATCCTGCGCGCGCTGAGCGAGAAGCTGGGCCACACCCTGCCGTTCGACAGCTTCGAGGAACTGCGCGCGCAGATGGCGCTCGACGTGCCGGCGCTGGGCAAGACCGGGCTCGCTGCCTTCGAGTGGAACCCGCCGGCGCTCGACGCCAAGGGCGAAGGCGAGATCGCCTATCCGATCAAGGACTTCTACCTGACCAACGCGATCTGCCGCGCGAGCCCGACGATGCAGCAATGCTCGGCCGAGTTGATCCACGGCCAGACCTTTGCGGAGGCCGCGGAATGACCGAGTTTTTCCGAGACTTCCACGTCCTGTGGATTCCGTGGTTCCACGTCACGATGAGCTACGAATGGGCGTGGTTCGTCGCGACGATCGTCGGCATCCTGCTGATCGCCTTGCCGCTGATGCTGGCGGTGGCGATGATCATCTATGCCGACCGCAAGATTTGGGCAGCGATGGCGCTGCGCCGCGGTCCGAACGTGGTGGGGCCGCTCGGCCTGCTGCAGTCGTTCGCCGACGGCCTGAAGGTCTTCCTGCAGGAAACGATCATCCCGTCGGCGGCGAACAAGGGCTTGTTCCTGCTCGCACCGATCATCACCTTCACGGTCGCACTGATCGTGTGGGCGGTGGTGCCGTTCCAGGCGGGCGTGGTGCTCGCCAACATCAATGTCGGCCTGCTTTACGTGCTCGCCGCGTCGAGCCTGGGCGTCTACGGCATCATCATCGCCGGCTGGGCGTCCAACTCGAAATATCCCTTCTACTCGGCGCTCCGCGCGGCGGCGCAGATGGTCAGCTACGAAGTCTCGATCGGCTTCATCCTGATCTCGGTGGTGCTGTGGGCGGGCAGCTTCAACCTCGGCGACATCATCGAGGCGCAAAAGGGGCTGTGGGGCGGCTGGGTCAACGGCTTCGGCTTCAACCCGTTGCTGTTCCCGATGGCGGTGGTGTTCTTCATCTCCGCGCTGGCCGAGACGCAGCGCGCCCCGTTCGACCTGACCGAGGCGGAATCGGAGCTCGTCGCGGGCTATCAGACCGAATATTCGTCGATGAGCTTCGCGCTCTACTGGCTCGGCGAATATGCCAATGTCATCCTGATGTGCGCGCTCAACGCGATCCTGTTCTGGGGTGGCTATCTGTCGCCGCTGAATTTCGCGCCGTTCACCTGGGTGCCGGGCATCCTGTGGCTGTTCTTCAAGATGTGGTGCTTCTTCTTCATCTTCAGCTGGGTGAAGGCGACGGTGCCGAGGTACCGTTACGACCAGCTGATGCGGCTGGGCTGGAAGATCTTCCTGCCGCTTTCGCTGATTTGGGTTTTCCTGGTGTCGGGCTTCCTGATGTGGACGCGCGTGGGAGTGGGTTCATGACCGTCGGTCAGATCATCAAGTCGTTCACTTTGTGGGAATTCATCAAGGCCCACTGGCTGACCTTGCGCTATTTCTTCAAGCCCAAGGCGACGATCAATTATCCGTTCGAGAAGAACCCGATCTCGCCCCGCTTCCGCGGCGAGCATGCGCTGCGTCGTTATCCCAATGGCGAGGAGCGCTGCATCGCGTGCAAATTGTGCGAGGCGATCTGTCCGGCATTGGCGATCACGATCGAGGCCGAGCCGCGCGATGACGGCAGCAGGCGTACGACGCGCTACGACATCGACATGACCAAGTGCATCTATTGCGGGCTGTGCCAGGAGGCCTGCCCGGTCGATGCGATCGTCGAGGGACCGAACTTCGAATTCGCCACCGAAACGCGCGAGGAGCTGATCTACGACAAGGCGAAGCTGCTCGATAATGGCGACCGCTGGGAACGCGCGATCGCCGCGAACCTTGCCGCCGATGCGCCGTACCGTTAAGCGCCCACCAACTTCCCGGGGACCCCTGATTCCGTGATCCAGGTCATCGCCTTTTACCTCTTTGCCGGGATGGTGCTGCTGTCCGGGTTCTGGACCATCATGTCCAGGAATCCGGTGCATTCGGTGCTCTGGTTGATCCTGGCGTTCTTCAACGCCGCCGGCCTGATGCTGCTGTGCGGCGCCGAGTTCATCGCGATGCTGCTGATCATCGTCTATGTCGGCGCGGTCGCGGTGCTGTTCCTGTTCGTCGTGATGATGCTCGACATCGATTTTGCCGAGTTGCGCGCGGGGTTCGCGCGTTATGCGGCGATCGGGGCGTTGTTCGCGATCATCCTGGCGGTGGAAGCGATCATCGTCTTCTGGGGCGGCGTGGTCGGCGGGCTCAAGCTCGACCAACGGATCGCGCCGACGCCCGACAAGGTCTCCAATATCGAGGCGATCGGGCGGCTGCTCTATTCGCATTATCTCTACGTTTTCGAAGGCGCCGGGCTCGTCCTGCTCGTCGCGATGATCGGCGCGATCGTGCTGACCCATCGCGCGCGCGGCGGGGTCAAGGGCCAGCGCGTCAGCCGCCAGGTCGCGCGCCGGCCGCAGGATGCAACGCGTAACATGCAGCCGCCAGTCGGCCAGGGGGTGGAGCTGTGATCGGCCTGACGCATTATCTGGTCGTGGCGGCCATCCTGTTCGGGATGGGCGTGCTCGGCCTGATCGCCAATCGCAAGAATCTCATCCTGATGCTGATGGCGATCGAGCTGATCCTGCTCGCGGTGAACCTGAACTTCGTCGCTTTCTCGGCATATCTGCACGATCTGGTCGGCCAGGTGTTCGCGATGTTCGTGCTGACCGTCGCGGCCGGCGAAGCCGCGATCGGGCTCGCCATCCTCGTCATCTATTTCCGCGGGCGTGGCACGATCAGTGTCGACGATCCCAGCCGGATGAAGGGGTGAGCCGGTGATCCAGATCCAGCTCATCGTCTTCCTGCCGCTGCTGGCAGCGATCATCGCGGGCCTCGGCAACCGCGCGATCGGCAACGTGCCCGCCAAGGTCGTGACCACCGGCGCGTTGTTCATCTCGTGCGCCCTGTCCTGGCCGATCTTCATCCATTACCTCACCGGCGGCGAAGCCTATCCGGTCGCGCAGGTCTTCACCTGGATGAAGTCGGGCGACCTCGACGTCTCCTGGGCGCTCCGTGCCGACAGCCTCACGTCGGTGATGCTGGTGGTAATCACCAGCGTCTCGGCGCTCGTCCACCTCTATTCCTGGGGGTATATGGACGAGGACCCCGACCAGCCGCGCTTCTTCGCGTATCTGTCGCTGTTCACCTTCGCGATGCTGATGCTGGTGACCGCGAACAACCTGGTCCAGATGTTCTTCGGCTGGGAAGGCGTCGGTCTCGCCAGCTACCTGCTGATCGGCTTCTGGTTCAAGAAACCCTCGGCCAATGCCGCCGCGATCAAGGCGTTCGTCGTCAACCGCGTCGGCGACCTCGGCTTCATGCTCGGCATTTTCGGCACTTTCCTGGTGTTCGGCACCGTCTCGATCCCCGAGATCCTGGCGCGCGCGCCCGAAATGGCCGGGTCGACGATCGGCTTCCTCGGCTATCGCTTCGACACCATGACGGTGCTCTGCCTGTGCCTGTTCGTCGGCGCGATGGGCAAGTCGGCGCAGCTCGGCCTGCACACTTGGTTGCCCGACGCGATGGAAGGCCCGACCCCGGTGTCGGCGCTGATCCATGCCGCGACGATGGTCACCGCCGGCGTGTTCATGGTCTGCCGCCTGTCGCCGATGTTCGAGACCAGCCCCGACGCGCTCAATTTCGTCGTGTTCATCGGCGCTGCGACCTGCATCTTCGCCGCGACGATCGGCACCTGCCAGAACGACATCAAGCGCGTGATCGCCTATTCGACCTGTTCGCAGCTCGGCTACATGTTCTTTGCCGCGGGCAGCGGCGCCTATGGCGCGGCGATGTTCCACCTCTTCACGCACGCTTTCTTCAAGGCGTTGCTGTTCCTCGGCGCCGGCTCGGTGATCCATGCGATGCACCACGAGCAGGACATGCGGTTCTACGGGGGCTTGCGGAAGCAGATTCCGGTCACTTTCTGGGTGATGCTGCTCGGCACGCTGGCGATCACCGGCGTCGGCATCCCCGCGGTGTTCGGCAATCCGCTCGCGATCGGTTTCGCCGGCTTCCATTCGAAGGACGGCATCCTCGAACTGGCTTATGCCTCGGGCCGCGGTACCGGTGCCTATTATGTCGGCGTGCTCGCCGCGCTGCTGACCAGCTTCTATTCGTGGCGGCTGATGTTCCTGACCTTCTGGGGCAAGCCGCGCTGGGCGCAGTCGGAGCATATCCAGCACGCGCTCCACCACGATCACGAGGACGAGACGCAGAGCGATACCGCGCATGACGACGGTCATGGACCGGATGCCGCGCATATGCCCACCGGCACCGGCGGCTATCACCCGCATGAGAGTCCGCTCAACATGCTGGTGCCGCTGATCCTGCTCGCGACCGGCGCGGTCGTTGCCGGCTTTGCCTTCCATGGCTCGTTCATCGAGCCCGAGGCCGGCGAGCATTTCTGGCGCGGGTCGATCGCGTTCAACGAGCATCTCTATCACGCCGCGCACGAAGTGCCGGTCTGGGTGAAGCTGTCGGCGTCGTTCGTGATGCTGACCGGCCTGGTCGGTGCGTGGATGGCCTATATGTGGCGGCCCGACATCCCGGCGCGGTTCACCGAGACGTTCCGCCTGCTGTACCGGTTCGTCTACAACAAATGGTATTTCGACGAGCTCTACGACCTGCTCTTCGTCCGCCCCGCCTTCGCGCTCGGCCGCCTGTTCTGGAAGGCAGGTGACGAGGGCACGATCGACCGCTTCGGGCCGAACGGATCGGCCTGGGTGGTGGCGTTCGGCAGCCGCGTCGCGGGCCGCCTGCAAACCGGATATGTCTACACCTATGCCTTCGTCATGCTGATCGGCCTGACCGCCGCCGTTACCTGGGCGATCACGCGATGAGCGGTATCCTCTCGCTGATGCTCGCCATCCCCGCGATTGGCGCGGTGGCGTGCCTGTTCCTGGGCGCGAACAATGCGCGCTGGGTGGCACTGATCGCGACCCTGCTCGATCTCGCGCTTGGCGTGGTGCTGTGGAGCCAGTTCCAGATCGGCGGCCCGCAATGGCAGTTCGTCGAGAACATGCCCCTGTTCGGCAATTTCGGCTGGTCGCTCGGCATCGACGGTTTCGCCCTGCTGCTGATCGAGCTGTCGGTGTTCCTGATGCCGATCTGCATCGGCGCCAGCTGGGAAGCGATCCAGAAGCGCGTGCCCGAATATATGGCCGCGATGCTGCTGACCGAATTGCTGATGATCGGCACCTTCGCCGCGCAGGATTTGTTCCTGTTCTACATCTTCTTCGAAGGCGGCCTGATCCCGATGTTCCTGATCATCGGCATCTGGGGCGGTGCGAACCGCATTTACGCGGCCTACAAATTCTTCCTCTACACCTTGCTTGGCTCGCTGCTGATGCTGGTGGCGATGCTGTGGATGGTGAACGAGGCCGGGACGACGTACATCCCGACCTTGCTCAATCACAATTTCCCGGTCTGGGCGCAGACCTGGCTGTGGCTCGCCTTCTTCGCCTCGTTCGCGGTCAAGATGCCGATGTGGCCGGTCCACACCTGGCTTCCCGACGCGCACGTCCAGGCGCCGACCGCGGGGTCGGTCATCCTGGCAGGCGTGCTGCTGAAGCTCGGCGGTTACGGCTTCCTGCGCTTCTCGGTGCCGATGTTCCCCGAAGCTTCGGCGAGCCTGGTCTGGCTGGTGTTCGGCCTTTCGGCGGTGGCGGTGATCTACACCTCGCTCGTCGCGCTGGTGCAGTCCGACATGAAGAAGCTGATCGCCTATTCGTCGGTCGCGCACATGGCGATCGTGACGATCGGCCTGTTCGCCTTCAACCAGCAGGGTATCGAAGGCGGGATGATGGTGATGCTGGGCCACGGCCTGGTGTCGGGGGCGTTGTTCCTGTGCGTCGGCGTGATCTACGACCGGCTGCATACCCGCGAGATCGCGCGTTATGGCGGCCTCGCGATCAACATGCCGCGCTACGCTGTCCTGTTCATGCTGTTCACCATGGCCTCGGTCGGCCTGCCGGGCACCAGCAACTTCGTCGGCGAGTTCCTGAGCCTTGCCGGCACCTACAAGGTGTCGACGACCATCACCTTGCTCTGCACCACCGGCATCATCCTGGGCGCGGCGTACATGCTGTACCTCTATCGCCGCGTCGTGTTCGGTGAGATCAAGTTCGATGACGTCCGGGCGATGACCGACCTGTCCCCGCGCGAGCTGGCGCTGCTGGTGCCGATCGCGGCAGCGGTGTTGTGGATGGGCGTCTATCCCGAGAGCTTCCTCGCGCCGATGCGCGGCGACGTGAAGATCCTGCTCGAGCGGATCGATCGCGCCAAGCCCGCGGGCGATGCCAAGCCGACGCCGGGCAAGGTTCCTCAGGTCAAGGCCGGGGAGGGCCACGCGTAATGGTTTGGTCGGCATCGCTTCAAGCAACGCTCCCCGAGCTGGTCCTGTCGGTCAGTGCGCTGGCGCTGATGCTGGTCTCCGCCTGGGGCGGGCAGGGATCGACGCGCGTGGTCAGCTGGACTGCGGTCGCGGCCCTGGTCGGCGCGGGCATCTCGCTCGCCGGACCGGCCTCGTATGCGGGCGTGGTGTTCGACGGCCTCTATCGTGCAGATGCCTTTGCCGCCTTTACCAAGGGGCTGATCTATTTCGCCGCGGCGATCTCGATCCTGATCGCGCCGCGTTTCTTCGCGCGCGGCGACGGCGACAGCCTGCATCCCGAATATCCCGTGCTGATCCTGCTTGCGACGGCGGGCATGGGGATGATGGTGTCGGCGGGCGACCTGCTGACGCTCTATGTCGGGCTCGAGCTCAACAGCCTGGCCTCCTATGTGCTGGCGTCGTTCATGCGCCGCGACCAGCGCTCGGCCGAAGCGGGCCTCAAATATTTCGTGCTGGGCGCTCTCGCCTCGGGCATCCTGCTCTACGGCATCAGCCTGGTGTACGGCTTCTCGGGCACGACATTGTTCACCGATGTCGCCAAGGCCTATTCGCTCGGCAAGTCGACCGGGCTGACCTTTGGCCTGGTGTTCGTGTTCGCCGGCCTGGCGTTCAAGATGTCGGCAGTGCCGTTCCACATGTGGACGCCGGACGTCTATGAAGGCGCGCCGACCCCGGTGACCGCGTTCTTCGCCTCGGCGCCCAAGGTCGCGGCGGTGGCGCTCGCCGTCCGCGTCGCGATCGAGGCGATGGGCCCGGCGGTCGCCGACTGGCGCCAGATCGTGATCTTCGCCAGCCTCGCCTCGATCATCTTCGGGTCGGTCGCGGCGATCAACCAGAACAACGTCAAAAGGCTGCTCGCTTATTCGTCGATCAGCAATGTCGGCTTCATGCTGGTCGGCGTCGCGGCGGGCACGCCTGCTGGCGTGGCGTCGGTCCTGCTTTATCTTACCATCTACATCGCGATGACGCTGGGCGCGTTCCTCGTCGTGCTGCAGATGCGCGATACCAATGGCGAGCCGGTCGAGACGATCGACAGCCTGGCGGGCCTGTCCGAAACCCAGCCGGGCCTGGCGGCGGCGATGATCATCTTCATGTTCTCGCTCGCCGGCATCCCGCCCTTGCTCGGCTTCTTCGCCAAGCTGGCGGTGTTCAACGCAGCGGTGACGGCGGGCCTTTTCCCGTTCGCCGTGGCTGGCTTCGTCGGCTCGGTGATTGGTGCCTTCTATTATCTGCGGTTGATCAAGGTGATGTATTTCGATGCGCCCGCGCCGGCGTTCGAGCGCGGCGGTGATCGCCTGGTCGAATATGCGGTGATGACCGTGCTGGCGGTGTTCATCTCGCCGGTCGGCTGGTTCGCGCTGAAGCCGCTCGGCATCTGGTCCGCCGCGGCCGCGAAGGCGCTGTTCTGACCAGCGACAGTATCGGGCGCATCCGCACGGTCGCCGAAACCGGATCGACCAATGCAGACATGATCGCACTGGCCGCAACCGGGCTCGAGGAAGGGGTCTGGTTGCGCGCCGGGCGCCAGACCGGCGGACGCGGACGGCAAGGGCGAGCCTGGTCCTCGCCCGAAGGCAATCTCTATGCGAGCACGCTCGTCCGGATCCGCCCGACCGATCCGCCCGCCGCCACGCTGGCCTTGGTCGCGGCGGTCGCGCTGGAAGAGACCGTGTCGGCCTATGCCCCCGGCATGGCGCTGCTCAAATGGCCCAACGACCTGTTGATCGATGGCGCCAAGCTGTCGGGCATCCTGCTCGAGCGCGCGGGCGACGCCGTCGTCATCGGGATCGGCGTCAACCTGGCGCACCACCCAGTCGATACCGATCGCGTTGCGACGAGCCTGTCGCGCTACAATATCGCGGTTGCGCCCGAGGATTTCGTCGAGACCCTGGCCGAGGCGTTCGCGCGCTGGATCGAACGCTGGCGAGGCGAGGGGATCGATATTGTCCGCCGTCGCTGGGTCGAGCACGCCCATCGCCCGGGCAGCCCGCTGACCGCACGATTGCCCGACGGATCGTCGATCGACGGGCTGTTCGACGGGCTCGACGGCGAAGGTGCGCTCATCCTGCGCTTGGCGGATGGCACGCGGCGTGTCATTCACGCCGGCGACGTGTTCCTGCTGTGACTCTTTCGATGGGAGCCTGAATCCATGCTGCTCGCGATCGATGCCGGCAACACCAATGTGGTCTTCGCGCTGCTCGACGGGCGTGAGGTCAAGGGACGCTGGCGCATCGCCACCGACCCGCGCCGCACGGCCGACGAATATGCCGTGTGGCTGAGCCAGTTGCTCAGCCTCGAAGGCTATGACCGTAACCAGGTGACCGGCGTGATCATCGCGACCGTGGTGCCGCGCGCGACGCACAACCTGCAATGGCTCGCGGAAAAGTATTTCAAGACCGACGCGCTGATCGCCGGGCAGAAGCCGGTCGAATGGGGCATGGCGATCGACGTGCAGGAGCCGCAGAGCCTCGGCGCCGACCGCGCGGTCAATGCGATCGCCGCGCATGCGCTGCACGAAGGCGACCTGATCGTGATCGACTTCGGCACCGCCAGCACGTTCGACTGGATCGATTATCGCGGCGCGTACAAGGGCGGGATCATCGCCCCGGGCATCAATTTGTCGCTCGATGCCCTGGTCAGCGCCGCGGCCAAGCTGCCGCGCATCGCGATCGAGGCGCCGGCCGATCCGACCGTGATCGGCCGCGACACGGTCAGCCAGATGAATATCGGCATCTATTGGGGCTATATCGCGATGATCGAAGGGCTCGTCGCGCGGATGAAGGCGGAGATCGGCCGCCCGGCGAAAGTGATCGCGACCGGCGGACTGGCGGTGCTGTTCGAGAAGAATACGCCGGTGTTCGACGTGATCGAGTCCGACCTGACGATCCAGGGACTCGCGATGATGTGGGAGCGGGCGCAGGCTGGGTAATCGAGGGGCGACGCGGATTATTTCGACGCCGACCCAATTACCGCGTCACGCCGGCCTTGTGCCGGGGTCTGCCGCGCAACAAGTGATGACCGTGCATGCGGCACGGCGGATGCCGGCACAAGGCCGGCATGACGAATTGGGATTTAGGGCGCATCGTCGGATCGGCCGCGCCCGTTGAAACAGGAATTGAAGTGACACCAGGCAAGGAACTGCTTTTCGTCGCGCTCGGCGGGTCGGGCGAGATCGGCATGAACGTCAATCTCTACGGCTGTCAGGGCAAATGGCTGATGGTCGACATGGGCGTGACCTTCGCCGATCCGGCCTATCCCGGGGTCGAGATCATCCTGCCCGACCTGCAGTTCATCGAGGAGCAGCGCGACAATCTGATCGGCGTTGCGCTGACCCATGGGCATGAGGATCATATCGGCGCCTTGCCGTATCTCGCCGACGATCTCGGCGCGCCGCTTTATGCCAGCAAGTTCACCGCGGGGCTGATCGCCGGCAAGCTCGAGGAAGAAGGCGTCCAGGACCGCGTCGAGCTCAATATTGTCGAGCCGAACACGGTGGTCGAGCTCGGCCCGTTCAAGCTGCGCTTCGTGCCGCTCGCGCATTCGATCCCCGAAGCGAGCGGGCTGCTGATCGAAACACCTTATGGCCGCATCTTCCACACCGGCGACTGGAAGCTCGATGGCGGCGGCGCGGTGCTCGGCACGCCGTCGACCCCCGAGCAGCTGACCGCGGTCGGCGACGAAGGCATTCTGGCGCTCGTCTGCGATTCGACCAACGTGTTCAATCCCAACGAATCGGGCACCGAGGCGAGCGTGCGCGACGGGCTGATCGAGGCCGTGAAGAAGGCGAAGGGCAGGGTGGTCGTCACCACGTTCGCGTCGAACGCCGCACGGCTGCAGACGCTGGGCGAAGTGGCCAAGGCGACGAGGCGCAAGATCTGCGTCACCGGCCGCTCGCTCGACCGCATCCTGACCGTGTCGCGGGCGAACGGCTATCTCAAGTCGTTCCCCGATCCGATCTCGCCCGAGGCGGCAATGGCGCTGCCCGGACGCGATACATTGATCGTCGCGACCGGCGGCCAGGGCGAGCCGCGCGCCGCGCTCGGCCGGATCGCCGACGGCACGCACCCGATCAAGCTCGAGGCGGGCGACACCGTCGTCTTCTCGTCGAAGCAGATTCCGGGCAACGAGCTGGCGATCGGCCGCATCCAGAACCAGCTTGCCGCGGCGGGCGTGGAAATGGTCACCGAGCGGCAGGAGCATGTCCATGTCTCGGGCCATCCGGGGCGTCCCGAACTCGAGAAGATGTACGGCTGGATCCGCCCGCAATTGCTCGTGCCGGTCCATGGCGAGATGCGGCACATGATGGAGCAGGCGCGGTTCGGCCTGGCCAAGCGCATTCCCCAGGCGCTGGTTCAGACCGATGGCGACATCGTTCGCCTGGCGCCCGGCAAGCCCGAGAAACTGGGCCATGCCCCGGTCGGGCGGCTGATGCTCGACGGCGATGTAATCCTGCCCGCGGACGGCGCGACGATGAACGAGCGGCGCCGGGTCGCGAGCTATGGCCAGATGTCGGTCGCAGTGGCGATCAATGGCAATTACCGCCTGGTCGGCACGCCGCAGATCCGCCTGCAGGGCGTGCCGGTCGAGGAAGATCGCGAGGCGTTCCTCGACGAGGCGACCGATGCCGCGGTCGATGTCGTGAAGAAGCATCGCGGCGACCTGGAGGATCTGCGCGAGAGCCTGCGCCTCGGCGTGCGTCGCGTGGCGACGCGCTGGACCGGCAAGAAACCGGTGGTCGACGTGCTGATCGTCGAGGCCTAGGGAAGCGGGCATGCGCTGGACGTCTTTGCTCGCGATCTATTTCCTGTTCTGGGCCTTCTCGGTGTTCCTCGTCCTGCCGTTCGGGGTGCGGACGACGCCCGAGGCGGGGGGCGAACTCGTCCCCGGCCAGGCCGAAAGCGCGCCGCACGAATTCCGCGCCGGGCGCATTGCGATCCGCGTGACGATCGTCGCGACGATCTTGTGGGGATTGTTCGTGGCCAATTATGTCTACGGCTGGGTAACGCCGCAGATGCTCAATTTCTTCGATCGTTAGGTCCGTAGCCGCTCGATCGCCTGGGCCAGCGCGACGTAGAGCTTGCCCATGTCCGACGACAGCAGGGTCACGCCGATCGGCCCGCTGTCGCGCTGCGCCAGCACGCCGCGCAGCATCGCCTCGAAATCGTGGATGTAGCGGTTGACCTGCGCGCGCACCGCGTCGTCATTCTCATAGGCCTGGTGGATCGCGCGAATGTCGCCGGCATCGAGCAATTTGACCGCGCGGCGCGTGAACGCCCCGCGATCGCCCTTGAGATAGGCCGCCCAGGACGAATCGGGCACCTCGGCCGCGTAGATCTTGCCGAGATCGATCGCCGACGAGTTGAGCGATTCGATCAGCAGCGACACGCGCCGCGCAAAGCCGTTCGATTCGTCGGTCTCGGCGATCCGCGCCTCGATCTGGCCCGACGCCTCGGCGATCGCGAGCATCTGGGCGTTGAGCTTGTCCGATGCCTCGGTGGCGGAGGCGGTCGCGCTCTGAGCCGCGGCGGCGATCGCGGCGAGGCTCTTTTCCATACCCTGCGCAGCGGCGGCTTCGAGCGCGTCGGCGGCGTCGGGCGCGATCCGGGCCATCGCCTCGCGGGCATGTTCGGCGGCGGCATTGGCGGTGTCGCGGATACGCAGCAGCGTCTCGAGCAGTTGCGGTGCGGATTCGCCCGCGAAACGCTGCGCCGCCCCGCTCGAATCGTCGATCGACCGGGCCAGTGCGTCGGCCTGTTTCTGGCTCTCGCCCAACGTGTCGGAGATATGGATGGCGACTGACTCGATCCGCCCGATCCGTTCGGCGAGCGCCATCGCGCTGTCGGTGCCGGTGCGGTCGAGCGTCGCCTGGTTGGTCGACAGCATGGCGAGCATCGCGTCGCCTTGCGCGGCGATGCCCTTGCGCGCTTCGTCCACTGCACTGGCGGTGCGGTCAAGCAGGCCGTCGACCGCTTCGGACATCTGGCCGGTGACGCTTTCGAGCCGCGCGCCGGCGGTCTCGCTGGTCGCTTCCATCCGCGCGATATGCGCGGCGAGCCGCTCGGCCGCGCCACTGGTCAGCGCGTCGGCATCCTTCGCACGCTCGGACAGGGCGACCACCGCGGCATCGAGCGCGGCGGCGCGTTCGCTCGCGGTCAGGCCGGTCGCCTCGACCTTGGCGGCGAGCGCCTCGGTCTCCTCATGCGCCTTGGGCAAGGTCGCGAGCAGCACGCTCAATTTCTCTTCGGCCACGCGCGCGGCGCCGTCGAGCCGCGCCGCCTGTTGCTCGGCGGTGGCGATCTGTTCGGCCATGCCGCTGGCCGCCGCCATCATCGATGTCACCTGGTCGCCCAGCGCGAGGCGGTTGGCCTCGATCGTGTGGGCCATCGCCTCGATCACTTCCTGGAGGTGCGTCGCCTCGTGGCGCATCGCGCCTGCCGTCTTGGCGAAACGCTGCGCCTCGGCCTTGCTCGACCGGCGCGCGATCAGCCACAACACGCCGATCCAGGCGGGCGGGGCGGCGAGCGCGGCAGCGAATTGCGCCAGCGCCATCGGCTCGGGGCGCGGCAGCAACGACGGCCCCGCATACCAGATCATGAAGCCGATCCAGCCGAGCGCGGCGACGATCGCAACCCCGGCCCAGATCGCGCCCCACGGCCCGCGCGGTGCCTCATACTCGTCGAAATCGGCTATTGGCATGGACGTGTCCTCGGCCTCCGCCGCCTCATAGGTGACGTCGCTCATGCGCAAATCGACGATCGTTGAACCCCCGTTCATGGCGTATGTTTACCATGAAATCCTGCTTTTCAAAGCGATTGCGCAACGTTCCGTTAAACGCATGGCGTTAGGGTGCCGCCATGGCCTATGATCCCGGAGCAATTGACGCGACTTTGGCGGCTGCGGTCGGCGACGAGCCGGCGCTGATCGCCGAGCTGCGCGTCGCTTTTATCGACAGCGCGGAGAAGGCCATCGGGGCGCTGGAATCGGCAGCTGACGCGGCCGAATGGGAGCGCGCAGCGGCTCGTCTCAAGGGTCTCGCGGCCAGTTTCGGTGCGGTCCGGCTGATGAGCCTGGCGGCCGAAGCGTCGTGCACCCCGGGCAATGCCGATGCCGTGCGCAAGCTGCGCCGAGCCGTGGCACGCCTCTAAGCCAAGGCTTTGCATCGGGGCGATGAAGCCCTAACAGCCCTTCGATGCTTGCGGGGCTATTGTTTGCGACAGCGGATGCGTCCGATCGCCACGACACGGTTGCGGCGACGCTGCCGATCGGTGGCGTCACGCTGATCGAGTTCCAGGCGCGGCTGCTGATCGCGGCCGGCGCGTCGCAGCTCGTCGTCGTCGTGTCGCGGCTGACGCCCGAATTGCTCGGCGCGATCAACCGGCTGGCGCGGCGCGGCGTTTCGGTCGACGCGGTGCGCAGCCCGGCCGAGGCGCTCGCCAAGCTCCATCCGCTCGCACGCGTGCTGTGGCTGGCCGACGGCCTGGTCACGACCAGCGCAATGGTCGAGACGATGCGTGACCGCGACCACGATACCTTGCTGGTGGCACAGAATGGCGAGGGGCTGGAGCGGATCGGCCCGAATGCGGTCTGGGCAGGAGTCGCGACGCTCGACCCGCAGCGCATTGCCGAGGTCGCGAAACTGCCCGCCGATTACGATTTCGCCTCGTCCTTGCTCCGCGTGACTGCACAAGGCGGCGCCGAGCAATTGCCGCTGCCCGAAGTCGCATTGCGCGAGGGGCACGGTATCCAGCGCGATTCGCGCGTGTTGGCGACCAAGGGCCGCGCGGCCCTGGTCGCGGCGCTTGGCGCACGAACCAATTGGGTCGATCGCTTCCTGGTCGCCCCGCTCGCCAGGCTGGCCTTGCCGCCGCTCGTGGCGCGCGGCGTGCCGGCAGTGGCGCTGACCGGGCTGGGCGGCGTGCTGAGCCTGGTCTCGCTTGTCGCGATCAGCTTCGGCTGGCCGGCATCGGGGTTGGCGGCGCTGGTCCTTGGCCTGGCCTGCCTTTCGCTTGCCGACATCCTCGCCTGGCTGCGCGACGAGCGGCTGCTCGGCACGATCCTGCGCTGGACTGGCCCCGCCAGCGTGGCACTGGCAACCCTGCTGCTCGGTCAGCAGGTCGGCTTCCTTGCCGCGAGCGCCACGCCGCCCCTGCTTGCGCTGGGCACGGTGATCGCCGGGGCGCTGGCCGAGCGCGCCGCAAGCGCGACGACGCGGCGCCTGTGGTGGGCGGTACCGGCGGCCTATCCGTTGCTCCTGCTGCCCGCGGCTATCCTCGGATATCCCGTGTGGGGGCTTGCCGCGGCCGGGGCCTATGCGGCGGGGACGCTGGCTTTCGCGATCGAAGGACTTCGGACCAGGATCGCGGGGTAGATACTGGGCAGACGTCGCGCGTCTGGCTAACCTCGCCTTAACGACACCATCGTACACCGGAGCAATGTCGGACGACCCAGGCGACATGGACGACGGCGCCCGCGTGAGCGCCAGTCAGCTGCTCGCGCGCGCGGCGGCAGCGTCGGGTCGTGCCGATCGCCGGCTGGGCCAGGCGATCGACGATTTCTTCCTTCCCGACGATGCCCGGCTCGACGACCGGACGCGCGCGACACTGGCGGCGACGCTGGCAGCGGTGGTTGCGGCGGCCGAAAACGACCTGCGGCGCCAGACCGCGCGCGGTCTGTTCGGCAGCGATGCGACCTTGGCCGAGCGCGTGAGCGACGGCGCACCGGTGCTCGACCGGCTGGTTGGCGCCGGGTTGCTGCGCGACGGCGACCTGATGCGCGACCTGATCGGGCGGACGCGGCAGGACCTGCTTGCCGACCTGCTCCCTCCCACGCCCGCCGAGGAAGCCGGCGCATCGAGCCTGCTCGCGCGGCTGTCGGCCAGCGCTGACAATGCGGTCGCCAAGGCGGCACTAGCATTGATGACGGCGGAGAGCCGGCGGCGCGGCCTGGCCGACACCAGCCGGCTGAACCAGACCGAGCTGCCTGCCGAATTGCATCATCGCCTGGTCTGGTGGGTCGCAGCCGCGATCCGTGAGCAGCTTGGCACATCCGCCGCCGATCGCGCCCTTGCCGAGGCGGCATTGCGGGCATTGGGCAATCATGACGAGAGCGACCGCGTCGAGAGCGCGGCGATGCGGCTGGCGAGCGCGATCGATGCACAGCCGGCCGAGCTCGCGGCGCTGCTGACGCATGCGCTGGGCGATCGTCGCGTCGCTTTGTTCGTCGCCTTGCTGGCGCATGCGCTGGGATTCGATTTCGCGACGATGCGCGAGATCGCGGTAGAAGGCAGCGATCAATTGTGGCTGGCGCTGCGCGCCGCCGGGCTCGATCGCGCGACCGTCGCGCGTGTCGGGTTGAGCCTGTGCGAGGCGGATCCGCGCCGCGATGTCGAGGCATTCGCCGATCAGCTCGACGGGATCGTCGCAGTGACGCCTGACCGGGCGCGCGCCGCGCTTGCGCCGCTCAAGCTTCATCCCGATTTCCGCGCGGCGATGGCCCAGTTGGAGAAGAACAAGTGACCGCGGTCGATCCCGGATTGCCTCCCGTTTTTGGCCGGGTCGACCGCGATGGCCGGCTGGTCGAGGCGGGGCCGCGGCTGGCGGAACTCAACGAGCGTGCCGGCGGGTCGATCGGCGAGGCCTTCGCGGTGCCGCAGGTCGCGGTGCTCGCGCGGCTGGCGCAGCGGCTCGGCATCACCGTGTCGCGCCATGTGCTCGCCGCCGACGGTCCCGACGAGATCGAATTGTGGGTCCGTGCCGAGCCGGCCGAGGATGGCGTCCATCTCCAGCTCAGCGGCTGGAGGCTGCGCGCGCCCTGGACGCCGCCGGCCGATCAGGCCCGGCGCGACCGCGACCTGCTGCTGCGCGACGCCGACTGGTCGTGGGAAACCGATGCGACCTTGCGGCTGACTGCCGTCGCGGCCGAGGCGGCAACCTTCGGCGTCGACCCCGCAAGCGCGCTGGGGCGGCCGCTGGCCGGACTGTTCGTGCTCGAAATGGATGCCGAGGGCGCGATGCCGATGCTCGGCGTGCTCACCGTCCACCAGCCGTTCGAGGCGCAGCCGGCCAGGGTTCGCGCGACGGGGCAGGCGGTGACCCTGTCGGCGCATCCGCGGCTCGATACCGAAGGCTTGTTCGCGGGCTATGTCGGTGCCGTGCGCGCTGCGCCCAAGGCCGGCGCGAGCGAGGCCGCCGCTGCCGAATCCGGCGATGCGGCACCGGACGAATTCAGCACGCGGCTCGACCGCGCCCTGCGTGCGCCGCTCGGGCGGATCATCGCCAATGCCGACAGCATCCATGCCCAGACCGACGGGCCGATCCGCCAGGATTATGCCGATTACGCCGCCGACATTTCCAGCGCCGGACGCCATCTGCTCGGCCTGGTCGACGACCTGGTCGATCTGCAGGCGGTCGAGCGGAGCGATTTCGCGCCCGCCGGGGAGCCGATCGACCTTGCCGATGTCGGCCGCCGCGCGGCGGGGCTGCTCGGCGTGCGTGCGGGCGAGCGCGGCGTCAGGATCGATGCGCCGCATGACGTCGATTCGGCGCCGGCGACCGGCGAATTCCGCCGCGTGCTGCAGATCCTGGTCAATCTGATCGGCAATGCGGTGCGCTATTCGCCCGATGGCGGGATGGTCTGGGTGCGCACGCATCGCGACCGCGGCACCGCGGTGATCATCGTCGCCGACCAGGGCAAGGGCATCGCCGAGGAGGACCAGGCGCGCATCTTCGAGAAATTCGAGCGCGTCGATCCGACCGAACCGGGCGGCAGCGGCCTCGGCCTCTACATCGCCCGCCGCCTGGCCCGGGCGATGGGCGGCGACCTGACGGTCGATTCGGCGCCGGGGCAAGGCGCGCGCTTCATGCTCAGCCTGCCCGGACGCAGCGCCTAGAATCCTGCGAAATCCGGAGTTGAAAATACCCGGCCGGACCGGCACAACCTCCAGAATGTAGCGCTACCAATTGGACAAAGGCGCGGTTCGGGAGAGAAAGCGATGCAGTCGCGACGGGATGCGCTGATGCTTGGGCTGGCGGGAATGAGCGGGGCATTGCCCATGGCCGCCGCAACCGCGGCGCCTGCCGTGGCAACGCCGCCCTGGCGCCCGGGGCGCGACGGATCGCGCCGCGCCGATCTCGGCAACGGCACCTTCCGCAATCCGATCCTGTCGGGCGACCGGCCCGATCCCAACATCCTCAAGGACGGCGCGGATTATTACGCGACTTTCTCGTCGTTCGACTATTATCCCGGCGCGGTGATCTGGCATTCGCGCGACCTGGTGAACTGGGTGCCGATCGGCCCCGCGCTCAGGACGCCGATCGGGTCGATCTGGGCGATGGACATCGCCAGGCATGACGGGCGCTATTTCATCTATCTGCCGGTATTCAATCCGGCTTTCCCGACACCGGGCACGGGGCTGCCGACCAGGACCTATGTCATCCATGCCGACAGCATGGCGGGCCCGTGGAGCGAGCCAATCGACATGGGGATAGACGGGCATATCGACCCCGGTCACGCGGTCGGCGAGGACGGCAAGCGCTATCTGTTCCTCAGCGCCGGGCATCGCGTCCGGATCAGCGACGACGGCCTCAGCCGCGACGGGCCGGTCGAGCAGGTCTATCAGGGCTGGCCGATCCCCGACGACTGGGCGATCGAGGCGTTCGCGCTCGAAGGTCCCAAGATTCTGCGGCGCGGCGGTTATTTCTACATGTTTTCGGGCGAGGGCGGCACCGCGGGTCCGCCGACCAGCCACATGGTGGTGGTCGCGCGATCGAAATCGATCCACGGCCCGTGGGAGAATTGCCCGCACAACCCGATCGTGCACACGAAGAGCATCCGCGAGCCCTGGTGGTCGCGCGGCCACGCCACGCCGGTTGAGGGGCCCAATGGCGACTGGTGGATGGTCTATCACGCGTACGAGAACGGCTTCCGCACGCTTGGCCGCCAGATGCTGCTCGAGCCGTTCCGCTGGAACGCCGATGGCTGGCCGGTGGCAATGGGCGGCGACCTGTCGCGCGCATTGGCCAAGCCGCGGGGCGGCGCGGATATCGGCAGCGGGGCCGCCTTGTCGGGGCCGCTCGACGCAGCCTCGCTGGGCAGCCGGCTGGCCTTCTTTGCGCCGAAGCCCGGATATCTCGATCGTGCGCGCTTTGGCGATGGTGCGTTGACCCTGACAGGGCAGGGGAAAGGCCCCGCGGACAGTGCGCCGCTCGCGTTCATTGCCGGCGATCGCTCGTACGAAGTGGCGGTCGATGTCGAGCTGGATGGCGCCGGGCAGGCCGGCTTGCTGTTGTTCTACAACGAGAAACTGTTCTGCGGGCTGGGCGCCGATGCCGATCGGCTCGCCGCGTACAAAGGCGGACGCGAGCAGGGTTATCCGCCGCCCGGTCCGGGCGAGGGACGCCGCTTCTCGCTGCGCGTGGTCAATGACGAGAATGTCGCGTCGTTCTTCGTACGCTCGGGCAGCAAGCCCTGGCGGCGGACGATCTCGTTCGAGATTGCCGGCTACAACCACAATATGGCAGACGGCTTCCTCAGCCTGCGCCCGGCGGTCTTCGCCTCGGGCGGCGGCAAGGCGACGTTCCGGAACCTGACCTATCGCGCGCGCTGAGATTTGAGGGTTATCCCGCCAGGCTAGCCAAAGCCGTCTTCGTCACCCCGGATTCAATCCGGGGTCCAGCTTTCGCGGCGCCATGAGAAGAAGCGGGACCCCGGCTCAAGGCCGGGGTGACGGTGAAGAGAAGCGAAACCGATGGTTCAGCGCCGCGACCACCAGATCAGCGCTGCACCCGCCGCCGCGATCAGCCCGCCCCACAGCATCCAGATGCGGATATCGAGCATGAAGCTCTCCGCCGGCCAATGGACGATGCCGGCGCCCTGCAGGAAGAACAGCGTCCCGAACGCGAACAGGACGATGCCCGCGATCAGGACCAGGGTTTTCATCAGCGCTTGCCCAGCTCGACATAATCGCGCTGCGTCGGGCCCGTGTAGAGCTGGCGCGGGCGGCCGATCTTCTGCGCGGGGTCGCTGATCATCTCGTTCCACTGCGCGACCCAGCCCACGGTGCGGGCGAGCGCGAAGAGCGCGGTGAACATCGTCGTCGGGAAGCCGATCGCCGACAGGATCACGCCCGAATAGAAATCGACATTCGGGAACAGCTTCTTCTCGATGAAATACGGGTCGTTGAGCGCCATGTGCTCGAGCTGCAGCGCGACCTCGAACACCGGATCGTTGACCTTCAGCGCGTCGAACACCTCGCGCACGGTCCGCTGCATCACCGTCGCGCGCGGATCGTAATTCTTGTAGACGCGGTGGCCGAATCCCATCAGCCGGAACGGGTCGTTCTTGTCCTTGGCGCGCTCGATATAGTGCGGAATCTTGTCGGGCGTGCCGATCTCGCGGAGCATGTTGAGTGCGGCCTCGTTGGCGCCGCCATGCGCCGGGCCCCACAGACAGGCGATGCCCGCCGCCATGCAGGCGAACGGATTGGCGCCCGACGAGCCGGCGAGACGGACGGTCGAGGTCGACGCGTTCTGCTCATGGTCGGCGTGGAGGATGAAGATGCGATCCATCGCGCGCTCGATGACGGGATTGACCTCATATTCCTCGGCCGGGACGCCGAAGGTCATGCGCAGGAAGTTGCCGGTATAGCTCAGGTCGTTGCGCGGGTGCATGAACGGCTGGCCGATGCTGTATTTGTACGCCATCGCCGCGATCGTCGGCATCTTGGCGATCAGGCGGTGCGCCGAGATCAGCCGCTGCTGCGGATCGTTGATGTCGGTCGAATCGGGGTAGAAGGCCGACAGGGCACCGACCACGCCGCACATGATCGCCATCGGGTGCGCGTCACGGCGGAACCCGCGATAGAAGGTCGCGAGCTGCTCGTGGACCATGGTGTGGCGCGTGATCGTGCGGGTGAAGCCGTTGAGCTCGTCCTGGTTCGGCAGTTCGCCGTTCAGCAGGAGGTAGCAGACTTCCATGAAGCTCGACTGTTCGGCGAGCTGGCCGATCGGATAGCCGCGATGGAGCAGCACCCCCTCGTCGCCATCGATATAGGTCAGCGCCGATTCGCAGCTCGCGGTCGAGGTGAAGCCCGGATCGTAGGTGAACATGCCGGTATCCGCGTAGAGCTTGCGGATATCGATGACCTCGGGCCCGACCGATCCGGCCATCACGGCGTAATCGTGGTTCCCGAACTTCATGGTCGTGGGCTCGGTCATCGTAACTTCCCTTCGAATCAGGCGCGCATCGCGTCGGCGATGCGACCCAGGCTTTCATCGCGGCCGAGGACCGCAAGCACGTCGAAAATACCGGGGGAGGTGCGCTTGCCGGTCAGCGCCGCGCGGAGCGGCTGCGCGACCTGACCAAGCTTCACCCCGGAATCCTCGGCGACCTGCCGGACCGCGTTTTCGAGCGTCTCCGTATCCCAGCCATTGGCGGCGTCAAGAGCCGCGTGAACGCGTGCCAGCAGCGTGGGTGCGTCACCCTGCAACAACATTGCTGCATCTGCGTCCATCGGCAACGGCCTGGCGTGGAAAAGGAACGCGCTGCCCTCCGCAAGTTCGTTGAGATTCGCGGCGCGGGGCTTGAGGAACGGCATGGTGCGCTGCAACAGTTCCTGCTGTGGCGGGGTCAGTTCCAGCGGGATGCGGTTGGCCACCAGGACGGTCAGTCGCGCGTCGTCGGCTTCGCGGATATAATGACCGTTCAGGTTCTCGAGCTTCTTCAAATCGAACCGGCTTGGTGATCGTCCGACGCCATCGAGATCGAACCATTCGATCGCCTGCTCGCGGCTGATGATCTCGTCGTCGCCATGCCCCCAGCCGAGCCGGAGCAGGTAGTTCGCGACCGCTTCGGGCAGCATGCCGAGCTCGTCGCGATAGACGTCGACCGCGACGGCGTTCTTGCGCTTCGACATCTTGGTGCCGTCGGCGTTGAAGATCAGCGGGATATGGGCGTAGGTCGGCTCGTCCCAGCCCATCGCGCGATAGATCGGCAGCTGGCGGAAGGCGTTGTTGAGGTGATCGTCGCCGCGGATGACGTGCGTCACGCCCATGTCGTGATCGTCGACCACCACTGCGAGCATATAGGTCGGCGTGCCGTCCGAACGCAGCAGGACGAGGTCGTCGATCTCGGCATTCTGGACGGTGACTTCGCCCTGGACGCGGTCGTGGATCGTCGTCGCACCCTCGGTCGGCGCCTTGAGGCGGATGACGTGCGGCGCCGACGGATCGTTGGGCGTGCGGTCGCGCCAGGGCGAGCGGATGCGCAGCGGCTTCTTCGCCGCCTCGGCCTCGGCGCGCATCTGGGCGAGCTCGTCCTGCGTCATGTAGCAGCGATAGGCGGCGCCCTTCGCGACCATTTCCATCGCCACCTCGGCATGACGATCGGCGCGCGCGAATTGATAGGTTTCCGGGCCGTCCCATTCGAGGTCGAGCCAGCGCATCCCGTCCAATATGGCCTCGATCGCAGGCTGTGTGGAGCGGGCGCGGTCGGTATCCTCGATGCGCAGGAGGAACTTGCCCCCATGGCGCCGCGCATAGAGCAGGTTGAACAACGCGGTGCGCGCGCCGCCGATATGGAGGAAGCCGGTCGGCGAAGGCGCGAACCGGGTTACGACTTGTGTGGCGGGCGCGCCGGTGGCGGGCGACCCGGAGTCAGAAGTGGCGCTCAACCGCGCATGCTCCCAGGCTGGATGACTGATGGCGACGATCGCCGCCGCGGGCCCTAGCACGCGCCTCGGGCCGCTTCAAACGCTCGGCGCCGGGATGATGCGGGCTCGCCATGCGCTGGAAGATGGGTTGGAGGCGGAGAGGGATCAACTCCCGCTCTGGCTGCCGGTGGCACTGGGCGCGGGGATCGCCGCGTGGTTCGTGCTCGACCAGCCGGCGGCATGGGTGGCGGTGATGGTCGCGCTGGGCGGCGTCGCGCTGGCGGCCGTGGCGGTCGGACGCCATGGGCGGGCAAGCCGTGCGGTAGCAATCGGGGCGACGGTAATGGCGCTGGGCGTGGGGCTGGCCTGGTGGCGGGCGGAGAGTGTCGCGGCGCCGGTACTGGCGCGGCCGGCGATCGTGACCTTTACGGCGCGGGTCGAGAGCGTCGAGTTGCTGCCGGCGCGCGAGATCGTGCGGTTGAGGTTGGCGCCGATCGCGGTGATCCCCGATGCCGATCCCGCCACCCCTTCCCGGCGAAGGCCGGGGCCCGGCTGCGACAACGGTAGAAGGCCGGATTACCCCTCATCTCCCTCGCCACCGGGGGCGGGCCTTCGCCGGGGAGGGGATTGCGGGGAGGGAGTATCTCCACCGCGACCGCCGCCCGTTCTGCCCCCGCGGATACGCGTCAACCTCGCCCAGCTCGACGCTCCTTCCGGCCTCGGCCCCGGCGCCGTCATCAAGCTCCAGGCCCGCCTGATGCCACCCAATGAGGCGACCGTGCCAGGCGCCTATGATTTCCGCCAGGTAGCCTGGTTCCAGGGGCTCGGCGCCACCGGCAAGGGCAGCGCGCCGGTCAAGGTGCTGACCCCGGGTGCGCCTTCCAACGGCCTGCGGGCGGCACTGGCGGCGCATATCCAGAGCAGGATCGAGGGCAGCGCGGGCGGTATCGCCTCGGCGCTCGCCGCGGGAGACGAAGGCGCGATTTCCGAGGAAGATTCGGATGCGATGCGTCGCTCGGGCCTCGCTCACCTGTTGTCGGTCAGCGGGCTGCACATCACCGCGGTGGTGGCGGCGACGATCTGGGCGATCACGCGGCTGCTCGCCTTGTGGCCGTGGCTGGCACTGCGGACGCGGATTCCCGTGGTCGCGGCGGGGGCGGGAGCTTTGGCCGCGATCGGCTATACCTTGCTGACCGGCGGGCAAGTGCCGACGGCGCGATCGTGCATCGCGGCGCTGCTGGTGCTCGCGGCGCTGGCGATGGGGCGCGAGGCGATCACCCTGCGGCTGGTCGCGGCCGGGGCATTCGTCGTGCTGCTGCTGTGGCCCGAGGCGCTGGTCGGACCCAGCTTCCAGCTCAGTTTCGCCGCGGTCGCGGTCATCGTCGCGCTCCACGAACATCCGCGGGTGAAAGGCTGGTTCGAGAAGCGCGACGAGCCCTGGTGGCGCCGCGTCAGTCGTGAGATCACGTCGCTGCTGCTGACCGGCCTGGTGATCGAGGCCGCGCTCGCCCCGATCGCGCTCTACCATTTCCACAAGGCCGGGCTGTACGGCGCGCTCGCCAATATCGTCGCGATCCCGCTCACCACCTTCGTCATCATGCCGGCCGAGGCGGTCGCGTTGGCGGCCGATGCGATCGGGCTGGGCGCGCCCTTCTGGTGGGTGACGGCGCGGGCGCTCGACCTCCTGCTGTGGATCGCGCATCTCGCCGCGAAGACGCCGGGGTCGGTCGCGATGCTACCGGGGATGCCGGCGGGCGCGTTCGGGCTGCTGGTCGCCGGCCTGCTCTGGCTGATCCTGTGGCGGACGCGCGTGCGGCTCGCCGGCATCGTGCCGCTGGCGGCCGGCGCGGCCTGGGCGCTGGCGACGCCGGCGCCCGATCTGCTCGTCTCGGGCGATGGCCAGCACCTCGCGGTGCGGACGCCCGAGGGCGGCGTCGCGATGCTGCGCGACAAGGCGGGTGATTATGCCCGCGATACGATGGCGGAAAATGCCGGGGTCGATGGCGAGGCGTTGCTGCTGTCGGAACAGCCCTTTGCCAAATGCACGCCCGATGCCTGCCTGGCGCTGGTCAAGTCGGGCGGACGCACTTTCCGCGTGCTGGCAACCCGGAGCCTCTACCAGGTGCCGGGCGAGCAACTCGTCGCTGCATGCGGCGCGGCGGATATCGTGGTCAGCGACCGGCGCCTGCCATCGGCGTGCCGCCCGTCATGGCTCAGGATCGATCCGGGAGTCCTGCGACGAACCGGCGGACTGGCGATCAGCCTGGCGAGCGGACGGATCATTGCCGTCCGCCGCCCGGGCGATCGCCATCCGTGGATCAATCGTAGCGGCGCAGCAGCCCCGCGAGACGGCCCTGGATCCGCACCTGGCGCGGATCGTAACGCTGCGGATCATAGGCGCGATTGGCCGGGTCGAGCCGGACCATAGCGCCTTCGCGGCGGAAATATTTGAGCGTCGCCTCGCTATCCTCGATCAGCGCCACGACGATCTCTCCGTCACGCGCGGTCTCGGTGCGACGGATCAGCGCATAATCGCCGTCGAGAATGCCCGCATCGACCATCGAGTCGCCCGCCACTTCGAGCGCATAATGCTCACCGCTGCCGAGCAGGGCAGCGGGGACGGGGAGCATCGACGAGCCCTCGAACGCCTCGATCGGGACACCCGCGGCGATCCGGCCGTGCAAGGGGATCTCGATCACGTCGTTGGCCGGTTCGGGCATCGGACGGTAATTGTTCGGCCTGGGCGTCGCGGCCGTTGCAGGCGCGCGCCTGGCGTCGGCGCGCTCGGGCATCTTGAGCACTTCGAGCGCCCGCGCGCGATTGGGCAGGCGGCGCAGGAACTGCCGTTCCTCGAGCGCCGAGATCAGGCGATGCACGCCCGATTTCGACTTGAGGTCGAGCGCCTCCTTCATCTCCTCGAACGACGGCGAGACGCCGGTTTCGTTGAGGCGATCATTGATGAAGCAGATCAGCTCGTGCTGCTTCTTCGTGAGCATCGACGTTCCTCCGTCTAGAACAGACATGGAACTTTTATGGAACGTTTCGGCCCAAGTCAAGCGATGGGCAGGATGTCTACCATTTCTCCCGCAGACGCTGCCGGTGCGAGCGGCGGACGGACGACGAGACAGGTCGCGCGGGCCAATGTGGCGAGCATCGACGAATCCTGGACGGCGGCGACCGACACGCGGCCGTCGACGATCGTCGCGCGCAGATAATCCTGGCGATGGTCGTTGGCCGGAAGGGCATGGGCCAGGGTTGCCCGCAACAGGCGAGGCAGCGGATCGGCCGCGCCGGCCATGGCGGCGATCAGCGGACGCAGGAACAGGGTCGCGGTGACGAAGGCGGAAACGGGATTGCCCGGCAGGCCGAGCACCACGCCGTTGCCCAGAACGCCCGCGAGCATCGGTTTGCCGGGGCGGATCGCGATCCGCCAGAAATCGATCGTCCCGCCGGCAGCCTCGATGGCGGGACGGACGACATCGTGATCGCCGACCGAGGCGCCGCCGGTCGTGACGACGATGTCGGCCTGAGCTCCGGCAAGGACGTTGGCGAGCGTGTCCAGGTCGTCACGGACGATACCCGCCAGCGTCACGTCGACGGGCAGGTCGGCGAGCATGGCCGCCAGCATCGCGCTATTGCCTTCGGGCAATGCGAGCGGGTCGGCGCTCGGCGCGCCGGCGGGGACGAGCTCGTCCCCGGTCGCGACGATCGTGACGCGCAGCCGGCGGCCGACCGGCAGGTCGCCATATCCGCCGGTTGCCGCCAGCGCGATCGCCGCCGGCGTCAGCCGCGCGCCGGCCGGGATCAGCACCGCGCCCCTGTCGAAATCGAGCCCGCGGCGCCGCACGCTCATGCCGAGGCGCGGCGGTCCTTCGCCGGCAAGGCTGAGCAGGTCACCGTCCCGCGCCGCCTCTTCCTGCACCATCACCGTATCGGCGCCGTCGGGCATCGCCGCGCCGGTGAAGATCCGCGCCGCCTCACCGCGACCGACCGGTCCGGCGAACGGCCGCCCCGCCGCGCTCTCGCCGATCACACGCCACGGGCCCGGCAAGTCGGCGAAGCGGATCGCATAGCCGTCCATCGACGACAGGTCCGCGCCCGGCTGCGCGCGGCGGGCGATGATCGGTTCCGCCGTCCAGCGCCCGGCCGCTTGCGCCAGCGGCAAGCGTTCGGCCGCGACGCGCGGCGCCAAAGCGAGCAGGCGGGCTTGCGCATCGGCAACGGGAAAAAGGGCAGCCATCAATGCTCCATGCCACAGCGGCCCGGCGTTTCGCCAGCCGCGCGGCAATCATGCTATGGCAACGGGCGAATTGCGGCAGGGGGCAGGCCATGCGCTTCATCGCGGGGTTCTTCGGGTTTCTGTGGCGGATGTCGCGGCTCGGCACGATGGGCAGCGATATCGGGCTGCGCGTCGGCAGCGGGGCGGCGGTGCTCTACACCTTCCTGTGGCTGGTCTTCCTGGTCGTCGCGATCGTGCTCGTTGTACTGGGATTCGATCTCGAGGCGGTCGATCGCTGGCTGAATGCGCACAGCGGCTGGTTCGAGCTGATCGGCGACGTGGTGTGGCGGATTTTCTGCGGGCTGGTCGTGCTGATGTGCGGGCTGGCGATCTACACGCTCGGCCTCGAGATGATCGACCCGCGCCAGGCGGAGGATGAGGACGAGCCGAAACCGCGCAGGAAGAAGGCGGGCGTCGAGGAAGCGCCCAGGCGCAAGATCGTCAGTCGCAGCCTGGGCATCCTCGTGTTGCTCGGCATCGGGTGGTTCGCCTGGGGCGGGGTGGTGTTGACCTATTGAGGGGCGGACAGTTTGAGGGGCGGATAGGGCGATGGGTTTCATCACGGGCTTTTTCCGGGGACTCTGGCGGCTGGCGCGGATCGCCTGGCCGTTCGCGGGGTCTGGGCAATGGTTCAGCGGCGCCGCGACCTTGTGGACGTTCCTGTTCTTCCTGTTCTTCATTGTCTTCGCGGTCGCCTGGCTGTTCGGCTTCTCGCCGTCCGAGGTCTCGGCGTGGCTCGATGCGCATGCAGCCTTGTGGAACTGGATCGGCGGCTGGTTGTGGCGGATCTTCTGGGGCGCGGCGCTGCTGCTGTGCGGGCTGATCGTCTTTGCGGTAGGCGTCGAGTTCTTCGGCGCGCGGGCCGCGGACGCGCAGGACGTGCCGCGCGACGTCAAGGGCGGCTGCTGCGGGCTGATCTTCGTCATATTGGTCGGCTATGTCGCCTGGATCGGCATGACCATGCCGCTCGACTAGCCTGCTCGATCAGGCGCGTGCCAGTCGCCCGATTTGCCGCCGCTCTTGGACAGCAGGCGCACCTCGCCGACGACCATCGCCTTGTCGATCGCCTTGGCCATGTCGTAGACCGTCAACAGCGCGACCGTCACCGCGGTCATCGCTTCCATTTCGACCCCGGTCTTGCCGGTCGTCGCGATCGTCGCGGTGGCGGTGACGCCGGTGTCGTCGACGGCCAGGTCGATTGTGGCGCTGGTGATCGGCAAGGGATGGCAGAGCGGGATCAGCTCGCCGGTGCGCTTGGCCGCCATGATCCCGGCGATGCGCGCGGCGGCGAGGACGTCGCCCTTTGGAACGGCGCCATCGCGGATCGCGGTGGCGGCCGCTGCCGACATCGTGATGCGACCCGTGGCGATGGCCTGGCGATGCGTATCGGGCTTGGCCGAGACGTCGACCATTCGCGCCGCGCCCTGGTCGTCGATATGGGTCAGGTTCCCCTCCCGTTTACGGGAGGGGTTAGGGGAGGGGCTGTCGGTGTCGGACATGATTGAGACATGCCCTCCCCCGACCCCTCCCGCAAGCGGGAGGGGAGATTAGCGGCCGAGCAACTCGCGGGTCGCCGCCGCCACGTCCGCCGCCCGCATCAGGCTTTCGCCGACCAGGAAGCAGTTCACCCCATGCTCGCGCATCGCGTCGAGGTCGGCGCGCGTCTGCAGCCCGCTTTCGGCGACGAAGGTGCAATTCTTGGGCGCCTTGCCGACCAGTTCGTAGGTGCGGTCGAAGCTGACCGTGAAATCGCGCAGGTCGCGATTGTTGACCCCGATCAACCGCGACTTGAGCCTGAGCGCGCGGTCGAGTTCCTTCTGGTCGTGGACCTCGACCAGCACGTCGAGCCGGCAATCGATCGCCGCGGCCTCGATCTCGGCCATGCGCTGGTCGTCCAATGCGGCGACGATGATCAGGATCGCGTCGGCGCCAAGCGCGCGGCTTTCATGCGCCTGCCACGGGTCGATCATGAAGTCCTTGCGGATCACCGGCAGCGGCACGGTGTCGTGGACCAAAGAGAGATAGGCGTCGTCGCCCTGGAAATATTGCTCGTCGGTCAGCACCGAGAGACAGGCGGCACCACCCTTGAGATAGGCGAGCGCGTGGCCCGCGGGGTCGAAATCCTCGCGGATCACGCCCTTGGACGGGCTCGCTTTCTTGATCTCGGCGATGAGCGCGGGACCGGTCTTCGCTTTCTTGTCGAGCGCTGCCTTGAACCCGCGCGGCGAATCGCGGCGGGTGATCATCGCCTCGAGGCTGGCGAGCGACATGGTCGCCTTCTTGGCGGCGACTTCGGCGCGCTTGGTTTCGAGGATACGGTCGAGGATATTGCTCATGTATAGGCGATCCAGCAGTCGAGCAGGGCATTGGCGAGGCCCTTGTCGATCGTCTCGGCGGCTTCTTCTGCCCCTTCGCGCAGGTCGGCGGCAGCGCCCGCGACGACCAGGGCGGCGGCGGCGTTGATCAGCACCGCGTCGCGATAGGCGCCATGCTCGCCGAGCAGCAGGCGGCGGAGCGCGGCGGCATTATATTCGGGGTCGCCGCCATGGATCGCGGCGATCGGGTGGCGCGGCAGGCCGGCATCCTCGGGCGCGATGCGATCGGGCAGGCTGAGCTGGCCGACGCTGATCGCCACGGTGGGGCCGGCGCCCGACACTTCGTCGAGCCCTTCCTCGCCCGACACGACCAGGGCCGCCTCGGTACCGAGCTGGCCGAGCGCTTCGGCATAAGTATTGGTGTAGTCGGGCCGGGCGATGCCGATCAGCTGGCGCGTGACGTGCGCGGGATTGGCGAGCGGGCCCATCAGGTTGAAGATCGTGCGCTTGCCGATGCGGCGGCGGATCGGGGTGATGCGCTTCATCGCCGGATGGTGGTTGGCGGCGAACAGGAAGCAGATACCCAGGTCGTTGAGCGTTGCCTGGGCCAGCGCCCCGGCGCGCTCCATGTCGAGGCCGAGTGCTTCGAGCGTATCGGCGGCACCGGCCTTGGACGAGGCGGCGCGATTGCCGTGCTTGGCGACCGGCACGCCGGCAGCGGCCACGACCAGGCTGACCGCGGTCGAGACGTTGAGCGTGTGGTGCCCGTCGCCGCCGGTACCGCAGACATCGATCGCATTGGCCGGGGCATCGATCGGGATCAGCCGGTCGCGCAGCGCGCGCGCCGCCTCGGCGATCTCGATGCTGGTCTCGCCGCGATCGGTCAGCGCGATCAGGAAATCGGCGATCGCTTCTTCGCTGGTCTTCGCATCGAGGATGTCGGCGAACGCCTGCGCGGCGGATTCGCGCGAGAGTGGGGAAGACGGGTCGGGAAGCGGGACGAAAGTCGTCATATTCCCCTCCCGCTTGCGGGAGGGGCTAGGGGAGGGCGTGTCTCGAAGGCGGCCTGGATGACAGGCCCTCCCCCGGCCCCTTCCGCAAGCGGGAGGGGAGAAAGATGTTTCGCGCTCACGCGAGCGCTTTCGCCTGCAACCCGGCAATCTCCAGGAAATTCGCCAGCAACTGGTGCCCATGCTCGGTCGCGATGCTTTCCGGGTGGAACTGCACCCCGTGGATCGGCAGCTCGGCATGGCGGAAGCCCATCACGAAGCCGTCATCGGCATGCGCGTTGACGATCAGCTCGGCCGGAATGTCCTCGACCACCAGCGAGTGATAGCGCGTCGCCTGGAACGGCGAGGGGACGCCGGCGAACAGGCCGGTACCGTCATGCGTGATCGCCGAGGTCTTGCCGTGCATCAGCCCGCCGCGCACGACATGCCCGCCGAAATGCTGGCCGATCGCCTGGTGGCCCAGGCACACGCCGAGCAATGGCCGCCCGGCCTCGGCCGCCGCGGCGACGAGGTCGAGGCTGACCCCTGCCTCGTTGGGCGTGCATGGCCCCGGCGAGATCAGGAAGGCTTCGGCATTGCTCGCCATCGCGTCGCGAGCGGTGAGCGCGTCGTTGCGCACGACCGAGACTTCCTGGCCCAGCTCCATCAGGTAATGGACGAGGTTCCAGGTGAAGCTGTCGTAATTGTCGATGACGAGGATCATGGCGCGCGTCCGCTAGCGCGTCTGGAGCACGACGACAATCGGTCCAATCTTCGGCCCCTTGTCCATTCGTCCGGCGACCGGGTCCCACAGGCGCGAGACATAGCCGTCGAGGAACAGCGCATCGGGCGTTTTCAGGCGGTCGCGGAACAATCGCGCGAAGCGGCCGAACGAGACAGGACGCGCGCTGATCGCGAACCAGGCGGTGCCGTCGGCGGCGATCCCGACGCCATTGCGGCGGTAGCGCGAGGCGCCATTGGCATCGAATTTGGGATTGAGCGTGCCGTCGATCACCAGCATTGGCCCCGATTGCGTGGCGAACCAGGCGCGCGGCGCCGCGGCGGCATAGGCATCACTGGTCGCGACATGCCAGCCGCCCGCATCGCCATAGAACACGCCATTGGGCTTCATATGGAAATTGCCCGGGCCGTCGGCACGGTTGAGCGGCTTCAGCGTCTTGCCGCGCTCGACATAAAGGCCGATCGGCAATCCGCTTTGGTCGAACATCCCCGCATTCATCGCAAAGGCGACCTTGTCCGCCTGCGGCGCGAGCGGCGCGAAATCGCGGATCGGCGTGCCGTTGCGGTCGCGATCGACCAGCAGGATCGCATGCTGCCCCGGAATCGCCGCGCACAGGGTGAAGGCCTCGCCTTCGAATATCTCGTCATGGCAGGCCGCCTGCGCCGTGCTGTGCGGCGCCGGCGCGGCGCACCCTGCGAGAAGGATCATCGATATGAGGCTCGCCAGGCGCATGATTCGGCGTTAGCCCGGTCGCGAAACGATCGCACGCCCTCGTTTCGCCGCGTTTCGGCCCGGTCAAGGCTGGAATGATACGGGATCGTCTCTATCTCGGGGGCGTTGATAAGGTTCAACGAAAGGTCGCACCGATGATCCGTACTGCGTTTGCCGCCCTGGTCCTGCTCGCCATCCCCGCGGGCGCGATTGCGCAGGACAAGCAGGCCGAGACCGGCCAGCCGCCCAAGCGCGTGCGCTCGGTGGTCCTGACCACACCCGACCAGAAATGCCCCGAATCGACCGCCGACGAAGTCGTCGTCTGCTCGAAGATCGAGGATCCGTATCGCATTCCCAAGGATCTGCGCGGCGCCGGGCCGATCCCGCCGGCGCGCCAGGCCTGGACCAATCGCCTTGCCGCCGACGAGCAGACCGCGCGCGAGGCAGCCGGCCTGCCCAATACCTGCTCGCCGGTCGGATCGGGCGGCCAGACGGGCTGCTCGCAGGCCGCCGCGCGCGCCTGGGCGGCAGCGCGCCGCGCCAAGGCCAATGGGCAGTCCGACCAGTAAGTCAGGTTGAACTCCCCTCCCTTGAAGGGAGGGGGGACCGGGCTATTGCCCGAACCGCGCATCTCCCGCCCGCGCGACGGCTTCGCGTGCGGCGGCGAGCAGGGCGCCGGCCTTGGCCTCGCATTCGCGCTGTTCGTAGGCGGGGTCGCTGTCGGCGACGATGCCGGCGCCGGCCTGGACGTGCATGACGCCGTCCTTCACCACCGCGGTCCGCAGCACGATGCACGAATCCATCGATCCGTCGGGGGAGAAATAGCCGACGCCGCCGGCATAGGCGCCGCGCGCCTCGGGCTCGAGCTCGGCGATGATCTCGCAGGCGCGGACTTTGGGCGCGCCCGACACGGTGCCGGCGGGGAAGCCCGCGAACAAGGCATCGAGCGCGTCCTTCTTCGGATCGAGCGCCGCGACGACGTTCGACACGATGTGCATGACGTGGCTGTACATCTCGATCGTGTAGCTGTCGGTGACCTTGACCGTACCCGGTGCCGCGACGCGGCCGGCATCGTTGCGGCCGAGATCGAGCAGCATCAGATGCTCGGCGCGCTCCTTGGGATCGGCGAGCAACGACGCGCGGTTCTCTTCGTCCTCGGTGGCACTCT